>Ga0316604_10000038_pt1 | contig 233395 bp, 199 predicted proteins | sample OWC_soil_day20_C_FD_207650 | JGI IMG/M metagenome (GOLD analysis project Ga0316604, IMG submission 207650) | Wetland soil microbial communities from Old Woman Creek delta, Ohio, United States - OWC_soil_day20_CT | ecosystem: Environmental > Terrestrial > Soil > Wetlands | place: USA: Ohio... | reverse complement strand
CAGCTGCTCGACTTGCCACAGTGGCGCCTATGTTTCGCAAAACGCCCAGATCAAGCCGGCGACGCATATTCCGACGACGGCACAGTGCAGCACCTGCCACAGCTCGACGACGACGTGGGCGACGGGGACGTTCAATCACACGGGAGTGGTGGCCGGCAGTTGTTCAAACTGCCACAACGGGACCAACGCGCTGGGCAAGCCGACAACGCACATTCCGACCACGGCGACCTGTGATACCTGCCACAAGAACTATACGGCGTTCGCTCCCGCCACCATGACGCACAACGGGATAACGACCCCGGCAGGAAGCTGTGCCAATTGCCACAATGGGGCATACACGGCGGTGAATGCCCAGAGCAAACCGGTGACGCACATTCCGACCACCCAGTCGTGCCAGATTTGCCATACGACGACCGCCTGGAAGCCGACCAGTTTTTCACATGCCGGCATCATCAATGCTTGCTCGACTTGCCATAACGGCACGGCTGCGGCCGGGAAGCCGGTCATCCATATTCCGACGTCGCAGGAGTGCAATGTTTGCCACCGAACGGGTATTTCGTGGATGCCACTTATCACGCCTTATACCCATATCGTGGCCACCGGATGCACTAACTGTCATAGCCCGGCCTACCCCAATATCGATGTCAAACTGGCGAATCACGTCCCCACGACAGCCGGCTGCGAGGTCTGCCACAACACCACGCTCTGGTCGCCAATGAAGCTGCCCTATGGACACACCGGGGTCGCCACGGGTACCTGCCAGACCTGTCATACCGGTACCTATGCCGGCGTGCTTGGCAAGCCATCGAATCACATTCCGACGACCAGCCCGGCCGGCATGCCAGGCAACGAATGTTCGCTGTGCCACAGCAGCAAGACGACATTTTCGACGGAAAAAATGAACCACGGCACGATGCAGACCTCCTGTGCGACCTGCCATGACAGAGCCTCGCCGTACGCAGGCTCAATGCAGAAAATTACCCGAGGAAGCGGCCACCATAGTTCGGCAGGGAAGGATTGCTCCTCAGCGAATTGTCATAAGCCTTTAGGCAGGTACGGTACTGCCTATACCAAGTGGAATTGATGTTGATATCTAGTTACCTACGATTGCCCGTCCAGAGCGGAATTCGCCAGTTGGGATACCTGCTCCGGGCGGTTTTCATGCTCTGTATCGGTTTCCTGTATGCAAGCGCGGCGGCGGCCAGCGTTATCGAAACGATCGATATTTCGCGAGTCGATGACAACGCCCAGATCGTCATCCGCTTCGGCACGGAAATTCAATATCTGCGACATGGCCCGGAACATCAGGCAAAGTTCCTGCGCGTATTTTTTCGGGTGGCAAAACCTGGATTTCAGGAAAACGAGGTCATGCAGGAAACTTGGCGATCGCCGCCCAGTGATCTGGTTCCCCGCTTCAAGCTGACCTATCCGGAACTGATCAACGGGATGTTGATCTCGTTCGACAAGCCGGTTCGTTATACGCTGAGTCCCGGTGGCGATGCCCGCAGCATCGTGATCACCATTCCATTGCCCGAGGAAAAAAAGAAGCCTCAGGCCGCTGTGGTGCCCGTAGCGCCCGTTCCCCCTGTCTCGCCGCCACCTTCGACCGAGGCTGCTGCCGAACCGAAGCAGCAGCCAGCAGCTCCGGCGACTAAGGGCAAGGCCAAATCAAAAGCTGCAACACTGGAAAAGAAGCCCGGCACTGATGTCGCTGCCGTGCCGGTAGCGCCTGTGCCGGCAGGCGAACCAGCCGGGCCGGTTGGCGGAGCGCCGACGCAGATCCCGGATGCGGCCAAGCCGGTCGAGTCACCGGCGCCCATGCCTCAGGAACAGGTTGAGGAACTGGCGCAAGGCTTCCTGACCGAGGCGAAGGAAGCCTTTGCCAAGGGGGACAATCCCAAAGCCATCAACCGTCTGAACCGCTTGTTGGGCTTGCCGGCCAATCGCCAGACAGAGCCCGCCCAGGCCTTGATGGGCGAAGTGCGTGAAAAGAATGGCGAGATCGCCAAGGCGCGGGCCGAATATGAACTGTATTTGAGGCTTTATCCCAATGCTGGCGACGCCGCCAGGCTTCGACAGCGCCTGGCCGATCTGCCGAAGTCGGAACCCGCCCGGCGTCCGGTTTCCCGCGCCATGCGCGATGACAAACCGGCCGAGTGGATGGTGTACGGGAGCCTGTCGTCTTACTGGTTCTCTGGGCAGTCCAGGCAAGACGCCGGTCCGATGGTTAAAGACCAGAATACGCTGGTGTCCTCCTTGAGCCTGAACGCACGCCTGAGAGATGCCGTCACGGATACCCGCATCGTCTTCCGCGATACCGATAGCAAGAATTTCCTGCGCGAGAATCGAGATTACAACCGGATATATTCCGCCTACGTCGAAAGGACGGATCGGGAAGTTGGTTACTTCGTACGCGCCGGGCGCCAGAATCCGAACGGCAGCGGCGTGCTGGAGCGCTTCGATGGGGTGACTGGCAGCTACAACCTGGGTTCAGACTGGCGAATGGGGGCGGTTGCCGGCACTTCAGTCGAGTTCAAGTCGACCGGGAACGGGTGGTTCAACCTGCCAGCCAATAAGCAGTTTTATGGTGGCAACGTCGAGTATCTAGCCCAGCTCGGCCGCCCGGGGGCAAGCCTGTACGCCATCGAACAAACGCTGGACGGCTACCTCAACCGCCGGGCGGTGGGCAGCGAATTCCGCTACTTCGACGGCCAGTTCAACGCCTTTGGTGTGCTGGATTACGATGTGCTCTACAAGGGGCTGAATATCGGGATGATCCAGGGCAACTATATCGACCGCTGGGGCAACAACTATTTCATCAATTACGACTACCGGAAGAGCCCGACCTACAGTCTGAGCAATGCCTTGCCCAATACCTACGCGCTGGGTATCACCACGGTAAACGGCCTGGTCAGCAATTTCGGGATTGAGCAGTCGCGACAAGTGGTTGTCGACTCGACGCCAACCATGCAAATGTTTGGCACCGGGGTGACGATTCCGGTCGGTGACAAGTGGCAGTTTGGCTTTGACTACCGCACTTCCAAGGTCAGTGGTGCCAACGCCGTGCTGCAGCTGAATCAGGTCTGCAAGAGCCTGGGTTTCAACGCCTTGGACCCGAACGATCCGATTTGCGTCGGCGGCCCGCTGGGTGACGTTCCCATTTCGCAAATGTGCGCCGGCACGTCCTACGATCCGAATAACAACACTTGTGCTGCCGGGCAAAGCAGCCAGGGACGGACCGATACCTTCACCACGCAAGCGATTGGCACGAACCTGTTTGTGACTGGCGGTGTCGGTGTTGCGATGGCGAGCTTCTACAGCGGTGGCGGCTTTTCCGGGCAGAACTACGGCTTGAACTATATTTTTCCCTTTGCCGAAGTGTGGCGTCTCGAAGGAAATCTGCGTTATTTCTCGTCGAAGAGCGATAACGGCAGTGGGCAGACCAATTTCTCCCCCGCCATCAAACTGGGCTACCAATGGCGTAGTACGATGTTCGTCGAGAGTGAAATCGGCTTTTCGGATCAGAAAACCACCGGGATCAATTCGGGAAGCAATAAGCGCGAATATCTCTATCTTGGCCTTCGCTGGGACTTCCGCTAAGGTCTGGTCAATTTTTTCCGGGAAATTCCCGGGTATCGGGTAATCAAAAAATGATGTTTGCGGTTTATATCGGTGTTGCCAGTATCGCGCTATGCCTTCTCCTGCTGTGGGGGCTGAGCAAATGGTCGTCACGTCAGGCCGGTCAGGGACCATCGGTCGATATTGGCCAGGCCTTGCGGGAACTGCTCCTTGCCAGGGCGGAAGGGCGTATTGATCAGGCTGAATTCGATCGCCAGCAGGCTGCCTTGCATGCCTCGCTGCTGACCGCCCCGACATCCCCGAGTCCGGCTACTGGAAAACTGGTGTGGGCTATTCCTGGCGGCGTTCTGCTGCTGGGCATGGCGGTTTATTTCGGTTTTTCCGGCCCAGGAACGGTTTCTGCTCCTGATTCGATGCCGGCGACTCCCTCGCTGTCAGCCGGGGCTGGAGCGCCTCCCGCCAACACCAAAGGCGGCGATCTGAGCACGGTCGTCAAGCGCCTGGCCGACAAGATGGAAGCCGATCCGAAAAATGGTGAAGGCTGGCTGCTGCTGGCCAAGACTTATGGTGAATTGAGACGATTTGCCGAGGCCGATGCTGCCTATGAAAAAGCCGCCGCCTTGTTGCCGGCCGATGCGACCATGCTGGCTGACTGGGCGGATACCCATGTGATGGCCAAGGATCGCAAGTGGGACGCAGCCGGTCGGGATATCGTCAAACGGGCGCTGGCGGCTGATCCAAAACACGTCAAATCGCTTGCCCTGGCCGGCAGCGAGGCTTTCGACCGTGCCGACTACAAGGGGGCAATCGCTATCTGGAAGCGCATGAAAGCAGCGGCGCAACCTGACTCGATGGATAGCAAGTTGGCCGATGCGAATATTGCCGAAGCCGAGTCGATGCTGAGCGGCAAGAAACCCGCTACGCCCGTGCTGGCAGGCGCCTCCGGCCCGGTTGTCGCTGGCGTGGTGACTTTGTCGCCGAAATTACGCGGCCAGGTATCGCCAAGCGACACCCTATTTGTGGCCGCCAAGGCGCCGGACGGGAAAGGACCTCCACTGGCAGTTTGGAAATATCAGGGGACTGATTTCCCCATTGAATTCCGTCTGAATGACAGCATGGCCATTATCCCGGGACGAACCTTGTCCCAGCATCCAGAAGTTATCGTGACGGTTAGACTTTCCAAGACAGGGAGCGCTGATTTAGGTAAGGGCGATATTTCCGGGGCACCTGCAAAAACCAAGCTGGGCAATACAACAATGGTCTTGGAACTGAATTCCATCAACCAGTAGCACCGCAAGATCAAATCTCAGCCTTGGTGCGGGCGCAAAATATCGCGTTCGCCAGAACAAAGAACTGCAGTTCAGCGTGGTTGTTCCGCTGAACTGCAGGCTGTTTCATCAACCCGATGATCAGACTATCAGAGGCCGGAAAGGCCTCTTGAACCCAGGTTTTCGAGATTGGCGAAACGTGGAGCCAAAAACAGTAGTCCACTTGGTGGCAAGGTGTCGCGAGCTGAATTTGCGACTTTAATCGCTCGGAACAAACCTGGTGTAAGGCCAATCCAATCCCAAGTCGCTCGCCAATTATCCTGCGTGCCCGCCGATCTCGAAGAAGATCCGCGCATCGGGAAGGACGGGTTTAAATCGCCCTCAAACTATTGAGGCTTTCGGCTGATCGTCGTGGGGGAGTCGGCGACTGGCCAAAGAACTCGTCGTCTTGGGGCGGCTTAATTATTTTTGTGTGAATCGATTATATAATTGATAATTTCTTGGTCGATGCGGCTAAAAGTGCGGCTTGTGCTGCACAAAACTAGCCAGGCTGCCATGTTCGGGCTATCGTGAAAGAAGAAGTTCTCGTTTTTCGGCGGGAATGGCAAAGGAATGGCAATGATGTCTAGTCGAAAACCGGCTAATCAGTCTCAAGAGTTGAGTTTTGCCGTAAACCTGATGGAGCATCTGGTGGTGCCGACCTTTGTGGTGGACGCCGCTTGTCGGGTGCTGATCTGGAATCGGGCCTGCGAACGACTGACCGGCGTGATGGCCTCAGAGGTGGTGGGTACCGTCGATCACTGGCAGGCTTTCTACGACGAGCCCCGCCTGTGCCTGGCCGATGCGCTGGCCAAGGGAATGACGGCCGATCTGGACCGCCTCTATTCCTACCATACCGAACCCTCCGAGCATGGTCATGGCATGAAGGCCGAGAACTGGTGCGTGATGCCGAAGATGGGTGAGCGCCTGTATCTGGCGATCGACGCCGGACCGATCTATGCCGACGATGGCCAGCTGGTTGCCGTTGTCGAGACACTGCGCGACATGACTGATTACAAGAACGCCCAGATGGCCTTGCAGCAGCAGGCCACGATGGACGGTCTGACGGGACTGGCCAACCGCCGCAGTTTCGATGAGAAGCTGCATGTCGAATGGAGCCGGTCGCAGCGCTACGGCGAGCCGATTGCGCTGATTTTGGCTGACGTGGACTATTTCAAGCGCTACAACGACTGCTACGGGCATCAGGGTGGCGATGAATGCTTGAAGGCCGTGGCTGGTATTCTGCGGCGCGAGGTTTTTCGGCCGACCGACATGGCGGCGCGCTATGGTGGCGAGGAATTCGCGATCATTCTGCCCGGGACGGATTTGCAAGGCGCCCTGACCGTGGCCGAGCGCCTGCGTGCCGATATGGAGCGCTCAGCCTTGCCCCATGCGGCCAGCGAGGTGAGCCCGTGGGTGACCTTGAGCATCGGTGTGGCGGCTATGGTTCCCGATCGTGAGGCGTTGTCGGCGACTCTCGTTGCCAAGGCCGACAGGGCCTTGTACAAGGCCAAGGGGAGCGGCCGTAACGTGGTTCGCGCCGGTGGCGATGAACATTGAGGGGCGGCGAATCTTGAGCGACCAGTGGATGTATCGGTGTTGATCATTAGGTGCTGAGCGAAATGTCTCGGCGGGCAAACGCCGGTTTGCCTTCGCGCTGGACTTGGCTTCGACATAAAATCGCCTAGCCTTGGTTTTTATCCGTCGTCCATGAACTCACCTTACCGGGGGCGTTTCGCGCCCTCTCCCACTGGTCCTCTGCACTTCGGCTCGCTTGTCGCGGCGGTTGGCAGCTATCTGGATGCCCGGACGCAGGACGGTGAATGGCTGGTACGGATGGAGGATGTCGATACCCCGCGCAATGTGCCGGGGGCTGCCAACGACATCCTGCGTACGCTGGGCGCCTTCGGTTTCGAATGGGATGGCCCTGTGTTGTACCAGAGCAAGCGCTTCGAGGCCTATGCCGATGCGCTGGATCGGCTGAAGCAGGCTGGGCTGCTCTATGGCTGTGCCTGTTCCCGCAAGGAAATCGCCGATTCCGCCACGCATGTGGCGATCGATGGTGGATTGGCCTATCCGGGAACCTGCCGCGGCGGATTACCGGCCGGCCGCCAGGCACGTGCCTGGCGACTACGGGTTGATGCCGGTGAGACCGCTTTCATCGATCGCTTGCAGGGCCGGGTTGCTCAGCATCTCGAGCACGATGTCGGCGATTTCGTGCTGCGCCGTGCCGATGGCCTTTTCGCCTACCAGTTGGCCGTGGTGGTCGATGACGCCTGGCAGGGCATCAATGCGGTGGTACGCGGGGCCGACCTGCTGGCTTCAACGCCACGCCAGATTTGGCTGCAACGTTGCCTCGGGTATCCGGAGTTGACCTACGCTCATTTGCCAGTAGCCGCCAATCCGGCGGGTGAGAAGTTGTCAAAACAAACTCGGGCTCAGGCGTTATCCATTGACCAGGCCGCTGCCGAATTGGTCCGCGCTTTGCGGTTTCTTGGACAAGGCGTGCCGGAAGCGCTTGCCCGGGGGGCGGTCGCCGATGTCTGGGCATGGGCGGGTGAACATTGGACATTTGACGCGGTGCCGCGCCAGTCCCTTATTCTTCTTCCGGCTTGATATCCTGGTTTTTCCAATGATGCTGGCCGTAGCCGGCGATGCCGACCATGGCGCGAACCAGGCCGTAGGCCAGCCAGCGTAACAGCCGAGAATGCCAGGGCAGGCGGGTCAGGTCTTCGTGCCGCAATTCGCGGGCGCCGTTCTCGATAGCCGCGCTCAGACTGGCTTTCAGTTCGCCTGCGAAAGCCGCGTCACGGACGACGAGATTGGCTTCCTTGGCCAGCAGCAGGCTGAACGGGTCGATGTTGGACGAGCCGACCGTCGCCCACAGGCCATCAATGACGGCGACCTTGGCGTGCATGAAGCTTTTTTCGTACTCGAAAATCCGGATGCCGGCCTTGAGCGCCGTGGCATAGAGGGTTTGCGTCGCATAGCGCAACAGATGGTGGTCGGTCTTGCCCTGGAGCAGGACGGTGATACGGACACCACGTTTGGCTGCGGCATACAACGCGCGACCGAAGCGGACGCCGGGCAGGAAATAGGCATTGGCAATCAGTATTTCGCTCTGCGCGTTGTCGATGGCGTCCAGGTAGGCGTTGAGGATGTCGTTGCGGTGCCGGATGTTGTCGCGGATCAGGAAAGCGGCAGTCTGCTTGCCGGCAATCTCGCTACAGGCCCGCGTCACCGGTGACAGGCGGAAGCGTCGCTTGAAGCTGGCCCAGGAGACGATTTCCCACATTCGGCGGACGGCATGATGAATCTGGTCGAGGGTCGGGCCTTCGATGCGTACGGCGTAGTCGTAGTGGGGGCGCAATTCGGGTGGCCCACTGTCGTCGCTGAGGACGTTGATGCCACCGACGAAGGCGATCCGCGCATCAATCACTGCCAGTTTGCGATGCAGCCGGCGCAGGCGGTGGCGCTTCAGATGGAAGCGGCCGATCTCGGGGCGGTAGAACAGGGCGCGGACGCCGGCCGCAGTGAGGCGGGGCAGGAAATCGGCGGCGAAATTGTGGGCGCCGTAGCCGTCCACCGTTAGATTGACCTGGACGCCACGTTCGGCCGCCAGGCACAGGGCACCGGCGACCTCGTGACCGATTTCGTCGTTGGCGAAGATGTAGCTTTCAAGGTAGATCTCGATCTGCGCTTGGCTGATCGCAGCGAGCAGGGCGGGGAAATAGTCAGCGCCGGAATTGAGCAAGGTCAGCCGGTTGCCCGGCAGAAATTCAGCGGCCATGCCTTGCGAGGTAAGCCGACAGCGCGGCGTGGTCGGAAATATTTGACCACGGCAGCCCATGATGGACTTCCGTGCGCTTCACGTCGAAGCCTCGCACATAGATGCGGTCGAGACGGAACATCGGCATGGCGGCCGGGAAGCTGCGCGCCGGGTTGCCGCTCGGGCCACTGAATACCTCGCGCAAGCCGAGACGTCGGGCCATGTGTTCGCCCGCCCGGTTGCCCCAGTCGTTGAAGTCGCCGGCGATGATCAGCGGGGCGGTCGGGTCGGCTGTTTTATCCAGATAAGTGGCCAGGGCGTCCATCTGTTTGCGGCGCGAATAGCCGAACAGCGATAGATGCACGCAGACGCAATGTGCGGCCGGTCCCTCGGGCAGCTCGATTTGGCAATGCAGCAGGCCGCGTTTCTCGAATTGCAGATGCGTCACGTCCTGGTTGTGTGAATGCAGGATAGGCAAGCGCGAGAGGATCGCATTGCCGTGATGGCCGTGATCGTAGATCATGTTCTGGCCATAGGCGCAGGATGCCCAGACATCCTCGGCCAGGAATTCGTGTTGTGGCGAATCGGGCCAGTCGTCGTGATTCTCGGCGTGGCCGAGGTGCAAGCCCTGCACCTCCTGCAGAAAGACAATGTCCGGGTTGAGATGGCGCAGCCGCTCGCGCAGTTCGTGCACCATCATCCGCCGGTTGAATTGCGAAAAGCCCTTGTGGATGTTGAACGTCGTGATGTGCAACGTGGGCTTGTTCATGATCGGCTCAGGAAATCGCCAGCATCCGGTCGAGCGCCAGCTTGGCGGCGGCAGTTTCGTGCTCCGGCACCTTGATCTGGTTGACTACCTTGCCCTCGGCCAGGTTTTCCAGCGTCCAGGCCAGGTGCTGCGGGTCGATGCGCTGCATGGTCGAGCACATGCAGACGGTGGTCGCCATGAACTGGACGATCTTGTTCTGCGGCAGCACTTCCTTCGCCAGTCGGTCGACCAGGTTCAGTTCGGTGCCGACCAGCCAGCGCGTGCCCTCCGGCGCTTCCTTGATGGTCTTGACGATGTGTTCGGTCGAGCCGACGTAATCGGAGGCGGCGCACACTTCGAAATTGCATTCCGGGTGGGCGATCACCTTGCCGTCCGGGTACTTGGCGCGGAAGGCGTCGATGTGCGACTTCTGGAACATCTGGTGCACCGAGCAGTGGCCCTTCCAGAGCAGGATGCGCGCTTTCTTGATCTGCTCCGGCGTCAGGCCGCCGAGTTCGAGATCGGGATCCCAGACGACCATCTCGTCCATGGCGAATCCCATGTTGTGGCCAGTCCACCGACCCAGATGCTGGTCGGGGAAGAACAATACTTTCGGGCGGCGCTCGAAAGCCCATTTGGCGATGGTGCCAGCGTTCGATGAGGTACAGACGATGCCGCCATGTTCGCCGCAGAAGGCTTTCAGGTCGGCTGCCGAGTTGATGTAGGTGACCGGGGTGACCTCTTCCTCGGCGTTCAGCACTTCATTCAGTTCGCGCCAGCAGCGTTCGACCTTGGCCAGATTGGCCATGTCGGCCATCGAGCAGCCGGCAGCGAGATCGGGCAGGATGGCCTTTTGGTTCGGCGCGGTCATGATGTCGGCGACCTCGGCCATGAAATGTACGCCGCAAAAAATGACGTATTCCGAATCGGTCTGCGAAGCGAGGCGGGAAAGCTTCAGCGAATCGCCGGTCAGGTCGGCGTACTGGTAAACGTCGGCGCGCTGGTAGTGGTGACACAAAATGACTGCCTTCTTTCCGAGCTTGGCACGGGCGGCGCGGATGCGCTCATGGCAGGCCTCGTCGGACAGGCTGTTGAAGGGGGCGAAGGCAAGGGTGGCTGTTTGCATGCTGTACTCTGACTTTTGGCCATTTCATTCGTGGCCGTTTTTACGTTCTACCCGGTAAATCCGGTTAGTCGCGGGATTATCCCTGAATCCAGGGCAAGCCGGCCTTACGCCAGCCGCCAATGTTGTTTCGATGGCCGTTGGCGTCCTTGTCGCCCTCGAAACCCTCAAGAATATTGTAACAAGCGTTGTAGCCGGCTTCGCTGGCAGCCGTTGCCGCGCCGATCGAGCGTACACCGCTGCGGCACAGGAACATGACCAATGCTTCGGGATCAACTTGCCGTTTCAACTCAGCCATAAAGTTAGGATTGCGGACGCCGCCCGGGTATTGATTCCACTCGATTTCGACCACGTCGGGAACGCGTCCAACCCAATCCAGTTCGGCGCGAGTGCGGACGTCGACGATTTTCGCGCCGGGCGCCAGTTGCAGCAACTGGAAGGCTTCCTGCGGGGTCAATTCGCCCAGATAGGGGCGACCAAGCGCTTCGCCGCGAGCGCGGGCCAGATTCAGTATCTCGGTTAACTTTCCCATAATTTCGAACTGCTAGAATCGCAAGCCAACAGTATAGGGCAGACAACATGGTGCAAGAGCAACTCCACGTGACAACATCCCCGGCCGATCGGGCGGTCGAGGCGCAAAAGGCAACGTGGGTCAGTGTTGCGGTCAATCTAGTGATGACGGTTATTCAGCTCATTGTCGGCTGGCTGGCGCATTCACAGTCATTGGTGGCGCATGGCCTGCACTCGTTTTCCGATTTGCTGTCCGATTTTCTCGTCATCTACGCCAGCCGGCAGAGTGCCCATCCCGCCGATGAGGCCCACCCTTACGGCCACGCGCGCATGGAAACTGCCGCCACGCTGGTGCTCGGAGCTTCGCTGACGCTGATCGGTGGCGGCATCCTGTGGGAGTCGGGCATGCGTCTTCAGCATATCGAGGCGTTGCCGACCGTCGAACTTTCAGCCCTCTGGGTAGCGATCGCCACGGTGGTATCCAAAGAGGCCTTGTACCGCTACCTGATCCGGGTGGCCGAGCGCTTGCGTTCTCAATTGCTTATCGCCAACGCGCTGCATACCCGTGCCGATGCGGCGTCAGCGCTGGTTGTCGTGGTCGGCATCGGCGGCGCCTTGCTCGGCTGGTCATTTCTCGATCTGCTGGCTGCGGCCCTGATGGGCTTCATGATCCTACGCATGGGGGCCGGTCTGGCCTGGGGCGCGATCAAGGAGCTGATCGATACCGGGCTGGATGAGTCGCAGGTCGAGGCTATTCGTGCGACGCTGCGCGAAACGCCCGGCGTGCGCGGCTTGCACCAGCTAAGAACCCGACGCATGGCGCATCAGGCGCTGGTCGACACCCACGTTCAGGTCGATTCGCGGATCAGCGTTTCGGAAGGTCACCGCATTGCCGAGTCGGCACGGGCCCGGGTGCTGCGCGAACATCCTGAGGTGCTTGATGTGCTGGTCCATATTGATCCGGAGGATGATATGGACCCGGCGGTTTTTTCTGCCCGCCTGCCGGGCCGGGAGGCCTTGCTGGCCGAGCTCAAGCCATTGCTGGCCGGATTGCCGAAGCCGGAAAAGGTGGTTTTGCATTACTTGAACGGCCAGATCGAACTTGAGGTCTTCCTGAACCACGTCTTTTTCGAAAACGGCGAAGCACTAAAGCGAGCCGAGGAAGCCTTGGTCGAACAGCTAAAAGCCCATGCCGCAGTGCGTTGCATCTCTTTGAATTGCCTGGTTGCACCAAAATAGTGCGCATTTGTTTGGTTTTGCACGATTGTGGTGCATGTGTGGCTCGGCGAATTCTTTGCTTAAAACCGGCATCTCCTTGTGGCAAAATAGAAAGATTGCTCCAGAGTGTTTGGCATGCTTTCTGCTAAGTGCTCCTGAGTTACGATTTTTTGATTGTCGCCGGATCTGCCGGCACCTTGTTTTCTTAGGAGACTGACGCTTATGGCAACCCCCCAAGACGTGATCAAGATGATCAAGGAAAACGACGCTAAGTTCGTCGATTTCCGTTTCACCGATACCCGTGGCAAGGAACAGCACGTTACCGTGCCGGTTTCCGCCTTCAGCGAAGACAAGTTCGAAAACGGCCACGCTTTCGACGGTTCCTCCATCGCTGGCTGGAAGGGCATTCAAGCCTCCGACATGCAGTTGAACCCGGATCCGGCCACCGCCTACATCGATCCGTTCTTCGACGAAACCACCGTAGTCCTGACCTGCGACGTCGTTGATCCGGCCGATGGCCGTGGTTACGACCGCGACCCGCGTTCCATCGCCAAGCGCGCTGAAGCCTACCTGAAGTCCTCCGGCATTGGCGACACCGCCTACTTCGGCCCGGAACCGGAATTCTTCATTTTTGACGGCGTCGAATGGAATGTCGACATGTCCGGCTGCTCCCTGAAGATCCACTCTGCTGAAGCAGCTTGGGGTTCTGGCGAGAAGAACGACGGCAATGGCTCCACCGGCCATCGTCCGACCGTCAAGGGCGGCTACTTCCCGGTTCCCCCGGTCGATAGCCTGCACGACATCCGTTCGGCCATGGTGCTGACCCTGGAAGCCCTCGGCTGCCCGGTTGAAGTTCACCACCACGAAGTCGCCACTGCCGGTCAGTGCGAAATCGGTACCGTGTTCAACACCCTGGTCAAGCGCGCCGACCAGACCCAGATCCTGAAGTACGTTGTGCACAATGTGGCCCATCAGTACGGCAAGACCGCCACCTTCATGCCGAAGCCCATCGTTGGTGACAACGGTTCCGGCATGCACGTTCACCAGTCCATCTGGAAGGACGGCAAGAACCTGTTCGCCGGCGACGGCTATGCTGGTCTGTCCGAACTGGCCCTGTTCTACATCGGCGGCATCATCAAGCACGCCAAGGCACTGAACGCCATCACCAACCCGGGTACCAACTCCTACAAGCGTCTGGTTCCGCACTACGAAGCTCCGGTCAAGCTGGCTTACTCCGCCAAGAACCGTTCTGCTTCCATCCGCATTCCGTACGTTGCCTCCACTAAGGCTCGTCGTATCGAGACCCGTTTCCCGGATCCGATCGCCAATCCGTACCTGTGCTTCGCCGCGCTGCTGATGGCCGGCCTGGATGGTATCCAGAACAAGATTCACCCGGGCGATCCGGCTGACAAGAACCTGTACGATCTGCCGCCGGAAGAAGATGCAAAGATCCCGACCGTCTGTGCATCGCTCGAAGAAGCCCTGGCTGCCCTGGACAAGGATCGCGAGTTCCTGACCCGTGGTGGTGTCTTCTCGAACGACTGGATCGACGCTTTCATCTCCCTGAAGATGGACGAAGTGAACAAGGTCCGCATGACGACCCACCCGGTCGAATTCGATCTGTACTACAGCTGCTAATCAGCACTGTGCAAAAAAGGGCGGGTTTCCCGCCCTTTTTTTGTCCACTTTTTCGGGTCTATGCCGTTAAGTCCGGTACACTCAAACGGTTACGAGGAATGATGACGATGACACGCTGTTCGCTTGCCCTGCTTGTTGCCCTTTTGCCGCTCCCGGCTTTGGCGCAGACCATCTATAAATGTATTGATGCCGGTGGCAGCACCACCTACGCCAGTGCCAGGCTCGACAAGAACTGCAAGGCAATCTCCAGTGGCCCTGAAAATGCGATTCCGGCACCCAAGGCGAAACCAGCCGGTGCCGCTGCGAATCCATCGCCCGCTGGCTTTCCGCGTGTGCAGGAAGATACTCAGAAAGCCCGTGATGGCGATCGTCGCCATATCCTGGAACAGGAACTGGCCGGTGAGCAGCGCAATCTCGAGCAGGCCAAGAAGGAGCTGGCCGAGCAGCAGGCGGCGGGGGCGAGCAGCGATCGCGCCGCTCCGTATCGCGATCGCGTCGGACAGCATGAACGCAATATCCAGGCAATTCAGAAGGAGCTGGGCAACTTGAAGTAGTTGCTGGCTATTGGCTGTTAGCAAAGTTTGAGGGCGCTACGGCGCCCTTCGCTTTTGCTAACAGCTAGCCGCTATCGATTAACTACTGCTTTTTACCTTGTACCATGCGGCATAAAGCGATGGCAGGAAGAGCAGGGTCAGCCCGGTGGCGACGATCAGGCCGCCCATGATGGCGACGGCCATCGGTCCGAAGAAGTCGTTTCTGGAGAGCGGGATCATCGCCAGCACCGCGGCAGCCGCAGTCAGCACGATGGGCCGGAAGCGCCGGACTGTCGATTCGACGATCGCATCCCGCCGCGCCTTGCCGGCAGCCATGTCCTGTTCGATCTGATCGACCAGAATCACGGCATTGCGCATGATCATGCCGAATAGGGCAATGGTGCCGAGCAGCGCCATGAAGCCGAAGGGCTGGTTGAAGACAAGCAGGAACAGGGCAATGCCGATAATGCCCAGCGGTGCGGTCAGCAGCACCATCACGACGCGCGAGATGCTTTGCAGCTGGATCATCAGGATGGTGATGACCGCCAGGATGAACAGCGGAAGACCGGCAATGACGGAACTGGAGCCCTTGGCTGATTCCTCGACCGAGCCGCCGGTGGCGATTCGGTAGCCTTCAGGCAGGCCGGCCTGGATAGCCTCTATTTCCGGCTTGATGCGGTCCACGACGGTAGCTGGCTGAATCTTGCCGTAAAGATTGCCGCGTACCGTGATCGTCGGCAGGCGGTCGCGTCGCCAGATCAGTCCCGGTTCGAAGCCATATTTCACGTGGCCGACCTGGCTCAGCGGCACGCTTTTGCCCGCACGGGTCGGTACGGCAAGATCGGCCAGTGCCGACAGGTGGCTGCGTTCGTCGCGGTCGCCGCGCAGGACGACGTCGATGGTCTTTTCGCCCTCGCGGAAACTGGTCACCGTATAGCCGGTCAGCGACATGTTGAGCAGGGCAGCGACATCCTGGCTGGAAACGCCGAGCAGGCGGGCCTTGTCCTGGTCGATTTCAATCTCGACGGACTTTGATAGTTCGCTCCAGTCCATATTCACGTTGGACAGTTCGGGGTTCTTGCGCATGACTTCAGCGATCTGCGCTGCGGCCTTGCGCAAGGTCATGATGTCTTCGCCAGACACCCGGTATTGCACCGGGTAGCCGACCGGTGGTCCATTTTCGATACGGCTGATATTGCCACGGGCGCCGAATCCGTCATGCTCGAACAAGCTGATCAGCCGGCCGCGCAGTGCCTCGCGGGCCTCGACGCTGCGGGTTACGATGACCAGCTGGCTGATATTGCTGGCCGGCAGTTGCTGGTCCAGGCCGAGGTAATAGCGCGGCGAGCCGGAACCGACGTAGGTGATGTAGTGCTCGAACTGCCCGAATTCAGCGTTGTCCTTGTCCAGCCAGTCTTCCAGGCGCTTCGTCTCGGCGTCGATGGCGGTGATCGAGGCGCCCTCGGGCAGGCGCAGTTCGACATTGAGTTCGAGGCGTGTCGAGTTCGGGAAAAACTGCTTCTGGACCTTGCCCATGCCGACGATGGACAGGGCGAACAGCGCGATGGTGATGCCGATCACCAGCCAGCGACGCTCGACACACCAGCTGACCAGTCGCCTGAAACGGAGGTAGAAGGGCGTGCCATAGACGTCGTGATCTTCGGCATGTCCCGGACCGTTCAGGCCGATCTTGTCGCCCAAACGGGCGAGGCGGGGCCAGTTCTGTTCGAAACGGCTGGCCCGGCGGGTCGCGTGTGGATCGGGCAGCAGTTTGTAGCCCAGCCAGGGAATGGCGATGACGGCGGCCAGCCAGGAGATGAGCAGCGCGACCGCATTGATCTGGAAGAAGGCAAAGGCGTATTCGCCAGTCGCCGATTTGGCCAGCGCGATGGGGATGAAGCCGGCCACCGTGACCAAGGTGCCGGACAGCATGGGGCCGGCCGTGCTGGTGTAGGCGAAAGAGGCGGCGCGGGTGCGTTCCCAGCCCTGTTCCATTTTTACCCACATCATTTCGACAGCGATGATTGCGTCATCTACCAGCAGACCGAGCGCCAGAACCAGTGCGCCCAGGGAAACCTTGTGCAGGCCGACATTGAAAAACTGCATGGCGAGGAAGGTGGCGGCCAGGACCAGTGGAATGGAGATGGCGACGACCATGCCGGTGCGTATGCCAAGGCTGATGAAGGTGACCAGCATGACGACCGCGACAGCCTCGGCCAGGGCCTGGACAAACGCCTTGACGGAACGCTTGACCGCTTCCGGCTGGCTGGCTGACTCGCCGATCTCGACGCCGACCGGGAGGGATGCTTGCAGCGCGGCGATACGGTTCTGCAGATCCTTGCCCAGCTGGATCACGTCGCCACCCTTGGTCATTGAAACGGCGATGGCCAGGGCCTGTTTGCCCCCGAAGCGAACCTGCGTCGCCGGCGGGTCGATCGTGCCGCGGCGAACCGTGGCGATGTCGCCCAGCCGGAAGCTGCGATTGCCAGCGCGGATCAACGTGTCGGCCACCGCCTGAACGGAACCGAAGGCGCCACCGGGGCGGATCTGGATGCGCTCACTCTGTGTCTCGAAGAAGCCGGCGCCGGCCACCGTGTTTTGCTGGGCAAGCGCCTGAACGATGGTCGTCTGGTCAATACCGAGCGTCGCCAGCTTGGCGTTGGAGAGCTCGATATAGATTCGTTCGTCCTGGATGCCGAAGATTTCCACCTTGCCGACATTGGGGACGCGCAGCAGTTCGTCGCGAATACGCTCCGCGAGGTCCTTTAGTTGCGGGTAGTCGAAACCTTCAGCAGTCAGCGCATAAATATTGCCGAAAACGTCGCCAAACTCGTCGTTGAAGTACGGGCCCTGGATGCCGGCGGGCAAGGTCTGGCGGATATCGCCGATCTTCTTGCGAACCTGGTAGAAAACATCAGGCACCGTCGGCGGTGGCGTGCTGTCCTTGGCGAAGAACATGACGGTCGATTCACCGGGGCGCGAGTAGCTGGAAACCCGGTCGATGTAAGGGGTTTCCTGCAGCTTTTTCTCGATCTTGTCGGTTAGTTGCTGCTCGACCTGGCGGGCCGTGGCACCTGGCCAGAAGGTGCGGATCACCATCAGCTTGAAGGTGAAGGGTGGGTCTTCGGCCTGGCTCAGCCGGCCGTAGGCGATAACCCCCATCAGGGCGATGGCAAACAGGAAATAGCCGACCAGTGTCCGGTGGTGCAGCGTCCAGTCGGAAAGATTGAAACGGTGGCTCACGACTTAACGCTGCCTGGCCGGCGGGGTGGACAGTTTCGGCTGGACTTCCTGGCCGTCAACCAGCTTGCCGGCGCCGCTGATGATGACCAGTTCGCCGGCCTGCAGTCCGGCAGTAATGGCGACGCCATCCTCGCGGAATTGGGCAATCTGCACCGGCCGGGTGATGACCTTGCCGTTGCTGACGACCCGGACCAGCGGTCCCTGTCCGAGGTCGATGACCGCGCTGAGCGGTACCAGCAGGCTGCTACCGGTGTTGTTGTCCACCATGACGCGAGCGGTCATGCCGAGACGAACTTCGGGTGACGGGTTGAGTAGCCGGATGCGGGCCGCGTAGGTGCGGGTCGCCGGATCGGCGGCCGGAGAAAGCTCGCGCAGTTCGCCGCGCAGCTTGATGTTCTGATCGGCCCACAGAGTGACCTGAAGACCTTTTGCTGCCTTGAGCTCGGCCAGCCGGTTTTCGGGAATGGCGATGGCCACTTCCTTTTCCTCGGGGCGGGCAACGCGCAGCACGGCCTGGCCAGGGCTGACGACTTGTCCGGTATCGGCCAGTACGGCGGTAACGATGGCTGGAAATTCACTGCTCAGCGTGCCGTAGGCGGCCTGGTTGCCGCTGATCTGGTTTTGGGCTCGGGCCTGCTCCAGGCGAGCCCGGGCGCTGTTGAAGGCATTGTCCTTGGCATCGAACACGCCCTGGCTGACGAACTTCTTGGCCAGCAGGCCGGCGTAGCGCTCTCGGTCGGCGCGGGTGGTCGTCAGGTCGCTTTCGGCGGCGGCCAATTGTGCCCGGGACGCGGCGGCAGCCAGTTGCAGGTCGTTGGGGTCGAGGCGGGCGAGGGCTTGGCCGGCCTTGATTTCTGCCCCGGCGTCGACCAGACGGGCGGCAATCTTGCCGCCGACGCGAAAAGCGAGGTCAACTTCGTGGCGGGCGCGAATCTCGCCGGTGTAGATGCCACTGCTCAATGGCGCGCTGCTGGCCTCTTGCACCAATACGGTGCGCGGTGCCGGCGGCGGTGGGTCGCCGGCATGGCAGCCGGCAAGGAGCGCGCAGGCAGCGACTAGCAGGGCGAGTGAACGAGGCATGGTCTTCGGCATTGTTCCACAATCCAATGGTCAGTCTTGCATGATAATGAACCATCGGTCAGTAACGCAAGTTGTCACTTGGTAGTACGGCCAAATCGCTACAATGGCAGCCATGAATATCACCCATGCTTCCTTTGCCGGCCTCGATCTGCTGGCCTCGGCGGTGCTGCTGATCGATGATGGGCAGGCCATCCGTTATATCAATGCAGCTGGCGAGAATCTGCTCGCCGTCAGCAGTCGTTCGGTCATCGGCAAGACCCTGTCGACGGTGTGCACTTGTTCCGCCACCTTGCAGGCAGCCGTGGACAACGGACTGAATAACAATTGGGGTTATACCGGCCAGAATATCGAGGTCAGACGCAGCGACGGCGAAATCCTGCATCTCAACTGCACCGTGACGCCCCTGCGGCCGGAGATCGCCGCCGGCATGCGCCTGTTGCTCGAATTGCAGCCGATCGAGCACCATCTGACGGCGACGCGGGAGGAACGATTGATCGAGCAGCAACAGGCCAGCCGTGAACTGATCCGCAATCTGGCGCATGAAATCAAGAATCCCTTGGGGGGCATCCGGGGGGCTGCGCAGTTGCTGGAACATGAACTGGGCAACCCGTCGCTCAAGGAATACACGCAAGTCATCATCAAGGAAGCGGACCGCTTGCAGGATTTGATGCAGCGTCTGCTGACCCCGCATCGGGCAATGCTGCCAACAACCGTCAATATCCACGAAATCCTGGAGCGGGTACGTAGCCTGCTGACCGCCGAATTTCCCGGTTCCTTGCAGGTCCGGCGTGATTACGACACCAGCTTGCCGGAGCTGATTGGTGATCGCGAACAGTTGATTCAGGCGGTGCTGAATATCGCCCGGAATGCCGCGCAGGCGATGAACGGCGAAGGCGAGATTGTGCTCAAGACGCGTTCCCTGCGGCAGGTGACGCTGGCCAAGAAACATTATCGCCTGGCCATGGAAATCAAGGTGGTGGACAACGGCCCGGGGATTCCTGATGAAATCCGCGAACGCATGTTCTATCCGCTGGTTTCGGGGCGTGAAGGGGGGAGTGGATTGGGGCTGACCATCGCCCAGAACTTCATCCAGCACCATCACGGGACCATCGATTGCTCCAGTCGACCCGGTAACACCATTTTTACGCTACGCTTGCCGGTCGAACAGGCCTGAGTTTTGCTTCTGTTTAGGCAATTCTAACGACATGATGAGCCTACAAAATATGAAACCGGTCTGGATCGTAGACGACGATCGCTCCATCCGCTGGGTGCTCGAGAAGACCCTGTCCCGCGAGGGCATCCCATTCAAGAGCTATGCCTCGGCCAGCGAGGCGATCTCCCAGCTCGAACAGGGCATCGAGCCACCACAGGTGCTGATGTCCGACATCCGCATGCCAGGCCAGTCCGGGCTGGAATTGCTGCAGGAGGTGAAGACCCGCTTCCCGTCGGTACCGGTCATCATCATGACGGCCTATTCCGATCTGGAAAGTGCGGTTGCCGCTTTCCAGGGTGGGGCCTTCGAATACCTCCCCAAACCATTCGATGTCGACCAGGCGGTCGAACTGATTCGGCGTGCGATTGACGAATCAATGCACCAGAGTGGTGCAATGGAGGAGGAAGGGCTGGTGCCGGAGATTCTCGGCCAGGCACCTGCCATGCAGGAAGTCTTCCGGGCCATCGGCCGACTTGCCCTCTCGCACGCCACTGTGCTGATCACCGGTGAATCCGGTTCCGGCAAGGAGTTGGTTGCCCGAGCCTTGCACCGGCACAGTCCGCGCGCCGATAAACCTTTCATCGCAATCAACACGGCTGCGATCCCGAAGGATTTATTGGAGTCCGAGCTGTTTGGTCACGAGCGTGGCGCCTTTACCGGCGCCCAGGCTCAGCGGCGCGGTCGTTTCGAACAGGCCGAGGCGGGCACCCTGTTTCTCGATGAAATCGGCGACATGCCCTCGGAGTTGCAGACCCGCCTCTTGCGGGTGCTGTCGGATGGCCATTTTTACCGGGTCGGGGGCCATTCTCCGATCAAGGCCAACGTGCGCGTCATCGCAGCGACACACCAGAACCTCGAAACCCGTGTCAAGGATGGCCTGTTCCGCGAGGATTTGTTCCATCGCCTGAACGTCATTCGCATTCGCCTGCCAGCCCTGCGTGAGCGGCACGAAGATATTCCGCTGCTGGCCCGCCATTTTCTGCAGAAAAGTGCGCGCGAATTGGGCGTAGAAACCAAGCGTTTGACCGATGCGGCATTGAAGTATCTGTCAGGCCTGGAGTTTCAGGGCAACGTGCGGCAACTGGAGAATCTCTGCCACTGGCTGACCGTGATGGCGCCGGGGCAGCAGGTGGATGTCGGCGATTTGCCAGCCGAGTTGCGCGAGGCATCTTCAACGGTGTTGGCAACCGATTGGGAAAGTGCGCTGGAAGGCGAAGTCGATCGCATGCTGGCGCGCGGCGTGCCGGATGTGCATGGCGTTCTGGCCCAGACCTTCGAACGCATCCTGATTTCCCGGGCGTTGGCCCATACCGGCGGGCGGCGGATCGAGGCAGCGCAAGCGCTGGGGATTGGTCGCAACACGATCACCCGCAAGATTGCCGAACTCGGTATCGATGGCGGCAAGGAGCACGCAGCGGAGTAAAATCCGCCGCATGCCCTTGATTGATCCCATCTTGCTCAAGGCTCGGCTGGGTGCTCTGGCCGGGCGTTTTGACGTCGACGCGCTGGACGAGTGTGACTCGACCAGTAGTGAATTGATGCGCCGTGCCGATCGCGGGGCGCCGGCCGGTACTGTGATCGTCGCCGACCGCCAGAGCGCCGGACGCGGGCGCCGTGGCCGTAGCTGGTTGTCTTCTCCGGAACGCAGTCTCACTTTTTCACTGCTTTGGCGATTTCCCGGCAATGCCTCCCGCTTGAGCGGGCTGTCGCTGGCGGTTGGCCTGGGACTGGCCAAGGCGCTGGAAAAGCTTGGGGCGGTGGGCGTTCGGCTCAAATGGCCGAATGATGTCTTGCTGCAGTCGGGCAGTGACTTCGCCAAGCTGGCCGGGATCCTGATCGAACTTTCCAGTGATCGCCGGGGAACGCAGGCGATTATCGGCATTGGCCTCAATCTTGAAACACCAGACAGTGATTTGCCGCAGCCGGTGGCTGGTTTGAAGCAGTGTTGTGCCCAGGCTGATCGCCACGAGGTGCTGGCGGCGATTCTCGTCAGCCTGGTCGGTGTACTCGATATTTTCGCGGCCGAAGGATTTGTCAGGCTTAGAGATGAATGGCTGGGCTACCACGCCTGGCAGGATCAACTGGTCCAGGTGCTGGGCGATGGTGCTGAGCCTTTGCCGGGGCGTTGTCTGGGCGTCGATGGCGACGGCTCGCTATTGCTCGAGACGGCGCGTGGCGTCGAGCACATTTTCTCCGGCGATGTCAGCTTGCGCCCCGTAGGAAGGGCTCAGGGGTGAGCTGCGCATGATCGTCTGCCTGGATAGCGGCAATACCCGCATCAAATGGGGAGTGCATGACGGCGTGAAATGGCTGGCCCAAGGAGCAGTTGCCCATGCCGAGGTCGGGGCGTTGTCGCGACTGGTCGCCGAATGGCCCTTGCCTGAAAAGGTCATGCTGGCCAATGTGGCCGGGGTTGAGGCGGGCTGCAGTATTCGTGAGCAGCTTGCGGCTTGGGCGCCGGTATTTCACGAGGTGCGTCCGGAGCTTCGGCGTTGTGGCGTTACCAATCTTTACAAAAGCCCGGAGCGTCTTGGCGTCGATCGTTGGTGTGCATTGCTTGGCGCCCGGAGCCTTGTCGACTCGGCTACGGTGGTGGTGATGGCCGGTACGGCGACCACCATCGATACGCTGGATGCCGACGGCAATTTTCTCGGTGGAGTCATCATGCCGGGTATCGGCTTGATGCTGCGCTCGCTGGCTCACGGCACGGCGGCCTTGCCGTTCGCCGATGGGGAGTATGCAGCCTATCCGCGCTGTACCGATGATGCAATCGTGACCGGGGTTATCGACGCGCAGGCCGGGGCGATTGAGCGCATTTTTTCCCGCTTGGATGACCCGGCTGCGAGTTGCCTGCTCTCGGGTGGGTATGCCGAACAAATAGCGGTACGCCTTGTGATTCGGCATCGTCTGGCGGACAATCTTCCGCTTGAAGGATTGAGGCATCTCGCGCTCAAATCCTGATTCAGGATTGTTGAGAGAAGATGGAGATTGTTTCGGTTGCCGATTTAAAGATCGGCATGTTCGTCGCCGAGCCGGATTGCCCGTGGAGCGAATTTTCATTTGCTTTTCAGGGCTTCGTTATTACATCCCCCGAGCAGGTCGATGTTTTTCAGCAAAAATGCCGATTTGTATCGATCGATCGGTCACGTTCGTTGAATGAACATTACGCTGCACCGAAACAGGGGTGGGATCGTTCTCTGAGAGCATCGCCTTTTCAGGTGGCTGGCGCTGATGGCGATGGGAGGCTCGGAGGCGTTTCTTCGTTTATCGTGTCTGCACAGGATAAGCAGCAGGCTCGCCGCCGCCGTTTCCTCGATTTCCTGCATTCCCAAAAGGATGATGAGCAGATCCTCGCCCTGTCGCGCGAACTCTCCTATATCGAGCCGCGCTACGATGAGCTTTCCGATGCCTTGGAGCAAGCGTTTGACGCTTTTGCCGAAGGTCGGGAGGTCGATATTCTGGCGGTTCGCGAAGGCCTGCGTGATATTGCCGGCAGTCTCCAACGAAACTCCGATGCGGTGATGTGGCTGCTGCGACTGAGGCAGCGTGATCAATACAGTTTTGACCATGCGATGGATGTGTCGGTCAATATGATCATGCTCGGGACGCATATTGGCTGGCGCGAACATCAATTGCTCGAACTGGGCCTGGCGGGAATGATGCAGGACGTTGGCAAGACGCAGCTGCCGGTGGCGTTGCTGACCAAAAAGACCGACCTGACGGCCGAAGAGCGGAAACTGGTGCAGTCGCATGTGGCGAGTTCTCTGGAGATTCTGTATTCGCAGGCCAATCTCCCGCCGGAAGTGATCCTGACGGTGGCCAGGCACCATGAGCGTTGGGATGGCAGCGGTTATCCGCGTGGCCTGAAGTTCGAACAGATCGGCATGGCCGCGGAAATCGCCGGCATGGCCGATTCCTTCTGTGCAATGCTCAAGGACAAGCCTTACCGCAGTGCGCTGGGGCATCAGGAGGCGTTGGAGGAATTGCACAACCTGCGCGGCAAGCAATTCAATCCGGCGCTGATGGAGCAATTCGTCCAGTGCGTCGGTCTTTATCCGATTGGTACGCTGGTCGAACTGAATACCGGCGAGGTCGCGGTGGTCATTCAGCAGAACCGGGTGAAACGCTCAAAACCGAGGTTGGTCTTGATGCTGGATGCTCAAAAGGAGCGGGTCCGGACCTATCGCATCATCGACCTGCGCGATGCGGCGAATGCCAACCTGCGCATTGCCAAGGCATTAGCCCACAACGCCTATGGCCTGGCGCCCAATGACTACTATCTCGGATAACGACGGGTTCATCGACTATGCCACCTTCGGGGTCTGCCCGGAGGATTTGCGCTCGCTGTGCGCCTTGTCCGACGTGTGGCGTAACGCAATACGCAAGGTGGCCGGATGTTTGGGGGCGAATGCCTCGCTTGATGAATTTGTCGGGCGGACGCTCGAGTTGCCGTTGATGATTGCCGATGTCGCCTGGCAGCGGCAATGGATGCAGTCATGGCACAAACTGAGTAGCCGTGGCTTTGCAATGGTCGAAATGTTCGGTTTTTTTAACCGTGCAATCGCCTGCGCCGAGACAGACCTGTTCGGTGAGATGGTGCAGGTTAGCCGGGTTCAGCTGGATTTGTTCGGCATTCTCCGACGCTGTGTTGTTGCAGCGATCAGTTGCGCCATCGAACTGGGTGAAGAGGCGCATAACTCCGAACAGGGTTTGCCCGGTGAGTTTGCCGCGATGCGCAATTTGCGCCAGATTTCGGAAAATGCTCGGGCCGCTGCCGTGCTGTCGGTTTCCATGGTCAATCGTCGGGCTTTCTCCCACCTGACGGCGAGCGAATTGCAGAGTTTGCCGGTGTTGCTGACCGATCAGTTGACCACCCTGTTGCGTCCTCAGGACAAGGCGTTCATCGGTCACGAGGGCGAATGGCTTCTGGTGTTGCCGGATGTGCATTCCGCCGCTCAGCCAGCCTTGGCCGCTGCCCAGATTCGCCGTGCCTTTGCGCATCCTTTGGTATTGCTCAGCGGTCGTGGCATCTCGCTGGATGTGGCGATTGGTGCGGCCATGTCTCCCGAGCATGGCAGCGATGCCGAAGAATTGATCCAGGCAGCCAGGCTGGCGCGAGCCAGTCTGCAATCCTCCAATGAACCCTTCGCCATGTACGATCTGCGCATGAAGGAGGATTGGCAGAGCCACCATCAACTGTCAGAGGAACTCCGGGAGGCATTGCGCAAGGATGTACTGAGCCTTCATCTGCAGCCGCAGGTGGATGTTGAAAGCGACCGGTGTTTTGGTGCCGAGCTTCTGCTGCGCTGGCAGCGGAGCAACGGAGATTGGGTGGCGCCGTCGTTGATCGTGGAAATGATCGAAGAATACGGGTGGCGCGCTCAATTTACCGAGTGGCTGATCCGTTCGGCCCTGCGCCTCAGCGCGGAACTTGACGCAGCGGGCGTCGATATCTGCTTGTCGCTCAACCTGACGGCCGGCGATTTGCTCGATACCGATCTGCCTGATCTGGTGGCCCAATGTCTGGAAACCTGGCGTCTGCCTGCCGAGCGATTCACCTTTGAGTTGACCGAGTCGGTGATGATGGTCGACCGCGAGCGCGGTCTGTCGGTGATGTCCAAGTTACGTGCCATGGGGGTCAAGCTGGCTCTGGACGATTTCGGTACCGGCTATTCTTCATTGAGCTACCTGGTCACGCTGCCCTTGAACGAGATCAAGATCGACCGTTCCTTCGTGGTGGGCATGTTCTCGTCGATCGAAAACCTGCGTATTGTGCGGACGATTATCGACTTGACCCATGATCTTGGCATGGTTTCGCTGGCCGAGGGGGTCGAGGAGGCCATTCAGCGCGATCAGTTGTTGGCACTCGGGTGCACCAAGGTTCAAGGTTATTTCTACGGGAAACCAATGCCGTTCGCTGACTTCGTTGCCTGGCATCGAGCCCGTCAGGCTTGAACAAAGCTCGGCGAGCGGTGACAATCCGTTGTCATTGTTCCATCCCCCGGGAGATTCCATGTTCGATCCGGTTATCAACAGCCTGCCTGCCTTTGCCGGGTATTTTGCGACGGCGCTTGGTTTGCTTGCCGTCTTTGTCGTGCTCTACGTCTTTGTCACGCCATATGACGAAATGGCCCTGATTCGCGAGGGCAATACCGCGGCAGCCGTCAGCCTGGGGGGCGCTATCGTGGGTTATGCCATGCCGATTGCTGTGTCTGTCGCCGTCAGTCATAACATTGTCGCGATGATCGGTTGGGGGGGTGTCGCCTGCATCGTGCAATTGCTGGCTTACATCGTGGCGCGTCTGGCGCTGCCGCAACTCGTCCTGAACATTCCCCTGGGGAAAGTCGCCTCGGCGATTTTTCTCGCTTCGCTTTCGCTCGGCATCGGCATCCTCAACGCCGGCTGCATTGCCTGATCATTCAAGGAGAACACCATGGCCCTGATGGACTTCATCAAGAAACAGTTTATCGACGTCCTCCAATGGACCGAGGATTCCGACGGCACGCTGGCTTGGCGCTACCCGATGGCGGAAATGGAAATCCAGAACGGCGCCAGCCTGACGGTGCGTGATTCGCAGCTGGCCATGTTCGTCAACGAAGGCACAGTGGCCGATGTCTTTGCGCCGGGCATGTACAAGCTGACGACGCAGACGCTGCCGGTCCTGACCTACCTGAAAAACTGGGACAAGCTGTTTGAATCCCCGTTCAAGTCCGACGTCTACTTCTTCTCAACCCGTACCCAACTCGACCAGAAGTGGGGTACGCCGAACCCGATCACCATCCGCGACAAGGAGTTCGGCATCGTCCGTCTGCGTGCCTTCGGCATCTACTCGTATCATCTGACGGATCCGAAAACCTTCTACCAGAAGATCTCCGGTACGCGCGACATCTACACTCGCGAGGAGCTCGAGGGTCAGTTGCGCAACACCATGGTCGCCGGGTTGACCGATCTGTTCGGCGAATCTGGCGTGGCCTTCATCGATATGGCGGCCAATCAGGACGAGTTTGGCAAGGCGATGTTCGCCAAGGCGGCCCCGATGTTTGCCGAGTATGGCCTGGCGCTCGATTCGCTGGTCGTCCAGAACGTTTCGCTGCCCGAAGAGCTGCAGAAGATTCTCGACCAAAAGATCGGTATGAACATGATCGGCGACATGCAGCGCTACACGCAGTATCAGGTCGCCAACAGCATTCCGGATGCCGCGAAAAACGAAGGCGGCATGGCCGCGATGGGCGTCGGCCTCGGTGCCGGTGTCGGTTTCGGTCAGGTCGTCGGGCAGGCGATGGGCGCGGCCCTGCAACCAGCTGCCGCGGCGCCGGCGGTCGCGGCGATTTCGGCCGATGACATTGTGGCGACGCTGGAAAAACTGCACGGGCTGGTCGAAAAAGGCATCCTGACCAAGGAAGAATTCGAGGCCAAGAAAGCCGAGTTGCTGAAGAAACTGACCTGATCCACGGCCTATGGCCCTGAACGCCTCCTGTCCCTCCTGCGGCGCGCCGGTTGTTTTCAAATCGGCATCGTCGGTTTTTGCCGTCTGTGAATATTGCCAGAGCACGCTGGTCCGTCACGACCAGAATCTGGAAGACATTGGCAAGATGGCGGCGCTGGTCGAGGACCGTTCGCCGCTGCAACTGGGCTCGGAGGGCAGCTACAAGGGCATTCATTTTGCGCTGATCGGGCGCATTCAGGTCAAGTACAGCCAAGGCTATTGGAACGAGTGGCACCTGCTGTTCGACGACATGCGAACTGGCTGGCTGTCGGAGGCAGGCGGTGAGTATGTGCTTACCTTCATGCAGCAGGTCCAGGAGCCGCTCCCGGCCTTTGACGGGCTGAAGATTGGCCAGCGTTTTGTGCTGGCCAGCCAGACGTGGACCGTCAGCAATCTCGAAAACGCCGAGTGCGTGGCAGGGCAGGGCGAACTGCCGTTCAAGGTCGGGGCTGGCTATCCGGTAGCGACTGTCGACCTCCGGAGCCAGGCCAGTTTCGCGACCCTCGATTACTCGGAAACGCCGCCCCTGTTGTTCGTTGGCGAAGCGGTTGATTTCAAGTTGCTGAAGATGGCCAAGCTGCGCGATGGCATGTCCGAACCGACGGCGACGGTTACCGCTCAGGTTTTCCGCTGCCCGAGTTGCGGCTCTCCAATGTCGGCCCGCTCCCGGGAAATTCTCGCAGTGGGTTGCGCGACTTGCGGTGCGGTGGTCGATACCGCCGACCAGAACTACAAAATTCTCTCCAAATCGCTGACGGCTCGCGATGAAAAATACACGCCGCGCTTGCCGCTCGGCAGCAAGGGAACGCTCGAGGGCAAGCCGGTCGAAGTGATCGGTTTTCTGGTCAAGCAGAGCAAGGTCGACGGCATTGCCTACCACTGGAGCGAATACCTGCTGGCCGGCGAGCACGGCAGCTACCGCTGGCTGACCGAATACAACGGGCACTGGAACGTGGTCGATGTGTTGTCGAGGCCGCCGACGAGCAGCGGTGTCATCGAAGTCGACAGCATTCGCTTTGCCGGCGAGCTCTTCAAACATTTCTCGACCACACAGGTGGCTGAAGTCATCCAGGTGGCCGGGGAATTCACCTGGCGAGTCAGGCGCGGTGAAACCAATCGGGTTGTCGATTACGTCGCTCCGCCATTAATGCTGTCACGTGAATCCACCGCTAACGATCTGACCTGGTCACAGGGCGTCTATGTATCGCCCAAAACAATCGCCGAGGCCTTCAAATTGCCGGGGGATTTGCCCGAACCAATTGGGGTCTTTGCCAACCAGCCCAATGCCTGGGCGGCGGCAGACCATCGCGTCTGGAGCTTGTTCTGGAAACTCGTTCTGGTCGCCATCGTCGTCCAGTTCTTCTTTGTCTTTCTTTCCGGCGGCAAGCAATTGCTGCGACAGGATTTCACCTTTGAGCCGCGCCGCAGTGACGAGGTACAGACCCGGGAATTCGAGGTCACCGGCAAGAAGCGTAAGGTCACCGTCAAGAATTCGACATCGCTTAACAACAACTGGATCGGCCTGGAGATGATGCTGGTCAACAAGTCCACGGGTACTGCCTGGCCGGCGACCCGCGAATTGTCCTTCTACAGCGGTTACGACGGTGGCTCCTGGACAGAAGGCAGTCGGGATGACGAGGTGGTTTTTTTGAATATCCCGGCCGGTACTTATTATCTGACGCTCGATCCCGACATGGCGCCCAACAACTCGCTGGCCGTGCGCGATACCGTTGAGGTTCATACGGCCAGTGCGGGCTGGTCGAATTTCGTGATGGTGCTGATCTTCCTGCTGCTCTTCCCCATCTTCGTCAGCATGCGGCGGGCTGCTTTCGAAGGGCGGCGCTGGGCAGAAAGCGACCATGCGCCGGTGAGCAGCGACGATGCGGATGGGGGTGACGACTGATGTTCGATAAATTCAACATCGTCGCCGGTGTCTTTGCCTTGCTGCTCTTCGCTTATGCCCAGCATCAGGGATGGAACATGTTCGATAATGTGGCCAATTCCGGGCACGGCGGTTCAGGCAGCAGCCGGACTTATCACAAGTAATATAAATTACCCGGATTGGCTGATAATGACGCCCGTGCGGCTGATCCTCTCCCTATTTCTTTTGTTGTTTCTCGCTCCTGTCTTTGCGGTGGAGCGAGTCGTCCTGCAACTGAACTGGAAACATCAGTTCCAGTTTGGCGGCTACTACGCCGCCATCGACAAGGGGTACTTTCGCGATGCCGGCTTCGACGTCAGTCTGCGTGAGCTAAGCGAGGGAAGCGATCCGGTCAGTGCGGTGCTTGCTGGCGAAGCGGAGTTCGGTGTCGCCGCTTCCGAACTCGCCCTGCATCGGGCCCAGGGCAAACCGGTCGTGGCCTTGGCCGCCATCGTCCAGCGCTCGCCGCTGGTGCTATTGGTCAACCGGCGAAAGATCACCAGCATTGATGCATTGAATGGTGCTCGCATCATGTTGACGCCGCATGAAACGGAACTGTTTGCCTATCTGCGTCGCGAAGGGGTGACGCGCTATGACGCGGTGTCGCATAGTTTCGATCCCAAGGATCTGATTTCAGGCCGGGTTGATGCCCTGTCCGGCTATGTTACCGACGAACCCTACACCTTGCAGTCCGTGGGTTTCCCCTATCTGGCTTTCAGTCCGTCGGCCGTCGGCATCAATTTTTACGGAGACACCCTATTTACGACCGAAGGACGGGCCCATAGCGCCCCGGAGCGCGTCCGCGCCTTTCGCGCCGCCGCCATCCAGGGCTGGAAGTATGCGATTGAGCATCCGGAAGAAGTCGCTGATCTGATCCTGAAGAAATACTCCAGGCGACATGAGCGGGCGCATCTGTTATTCGAAGCGAAGGAATTGAAGCGCCTGATGCAGCCGGATCTGGTCGAGCTCGGCCTGCAATCAAGCAGCCGTTGGCAGCAGATTGCCCAGACCTACGCCGAGTTGGGCATGCTGCCGGAAAAGTACTCGGTTACTGGATTGATCTTCGAAGCCGAAGAACGGAAACTGCCGGTATGGTTTGGCTACGCACTTGCCGGCATTGCGCTGCTGATCCTTGTGGTTGCCGGAGCGGCAGTCTATTTCGCTCGTCTGAACCGGCGTCTGACCCGCGAGATGATTTCGCGACGGGTGTTCGAGCGGGCGTTGAGTCATAGCGAGGAGCGCTATCGGCAACTCGCCGAGCACAGCAAGGATGTGATCTGGACCGTCGACCTCGCTACCATGCGCTTTAGCTATGTCAGTCCCTCGGTGGAAGCGGTGCGTGGGTTCACGCCTGACGAAGTGATCAACCAGACGCTGGCTGAAGCGATGACCCCGGCCTCCTATGCCGCGGTTGTGGCAACGCTTGAGGAGCATCTCTCCCGATTGGCTGCCGGCGATCTGAGCGCCCAGTCGGCGATGACGGAAATCGAGCAACCGCACAAAAATGGCGGGGTCATCTCATCCGAAGTTGTCGGCAGCTTTCTGCTCGATCAACAAGGCAAGCCTTTCGCGTTGCTGGGCATTGCCCGTGATATTTCGGAGCGTCGCCGCTCCGAGGCCGAATTGCGCAGCGCCAACGACAAGCTGCGCAAGCAGTTGGAAGAAATCGAAAAGTTGCAGGTGGCGCTTCGGGAGCAGGCAATTCGCGATAGCCTGACCGGTTGCTTCAATCGGCGCTATCTCGATGAAACACTGGAGCGCGAGCTATCCCGTTCGCGCCGTGAAGGCTACCCACTTTCTTTGCTTATTCTCGACCTCGACCATTTCAAGCGGATCAACGACACCTATGGCCACATGGCCGGCGATCAGGCACTGATCGTTCTGGCCGAAACTTTACGCGCTGGCATCCGGCACGAGGACGTGCTCTGCCGCTACGGCGGCGAGGAATTCGTCATCCTGATGCCGCGCATGCCCTTGGCCATTGCAGCCGAAAGGGCTGAACTCTGGCGCAGCAAAATTGCCGAAATCCGTGTCACCTTCGGCAATTTCGAGCTTTCCTTTACCGCCTCGGCCGGGGTTGCTGCCTACCCCGATCACGGAAAAATGCCCGATGAACTGACCCAGGCCGCCGATCAAGCACTCTACATGGCCAAAAACGAGGGACGTAACCGGGTCGTGGTCTATTCAGCGAACCGCGGTTGAGTCGGTTTAATCACCGCCGCCTCCACAGCCACCACCGCAGCCACTGCCACCATCCCCGTCGCTGCTGCCTGAATCGCCACTGCCTGAGTCTCCAGAGCAGCCGCTGCTGCAGCCGATATGGCTGGCGCAATAGGCGTCGCCGGTAGCGCCGTTGCGAGCCGCCATGCAATCCAGCTGATAGATGAAGCCGCCAGCAATGCCAAGGCTGGCGTCGAGCGCGAATAGTCGAGGCAGGCGCTCCGGTTTTTTCGGGTCGATCTTCTCCTGCGCACAGGCCAGTCGCCAGGCGCGCCTGATGCCATCGCTCGCCAGCGTTGGCGAACTCATCGCCTCAGCTGGCGTGTGGTGCAGGAAGCGGCCGAAGGCGTGCCGACAGAACTTGTCGTATTGCCGGGTGAACAGAATGAACTCATGCCACGCGTCATCGACCGCCTGCGAAGGCATGGCCACCATGCGACGCCCGGCCCTGCGGCACAGCTGAAAGTAATCGTGCAGCCCGGCAAGGACCTCAGTCCGCTGTTCCGGGCTAAGTTCAGGTCGCCGGGCTGCCAGTCGCTTGTCGAGGAAACGCTGATACGGGTAGCGCTCAATGTAGGCGGCCTGCCGTTGCCGGCCCCACCTGCGCCACAGTAGAGCGACGAGCAGGGCCAGAAGGGAGAAGACGATCAGTTTGCCCATCGGCTCAGGTATTGACGTCGAAACAGAGGTATTTGATTTCCAGATAGTCCTCGATGCCGTACTTCGAGCCTTCGCGGCCGAGGCCGGATTGCTTGATGCCGCCGAACGGCGAAACCTCGTTGGAGATCATGCCGGTATTGATGCCGACCATGCCGTATTCCAGCGCCTCGCCAACACGCCAGCAGCGGCCGACATTGCGGGTGAAGAAGTAGGCGGCCAGGCCGAACTCGGTATCGTTGGCCATGGCGATGGCCTGTTCCTCGGTCTCGAAGCGGAACAGCGGTGCTACCGGGCCGAAGGTTTCCTCACGGGCCACCATCATCGCGGTCGTCACGTCGGCCAGCACTGTTGGCTGGAAGAAGTTGCCCCCGCGTTCATGGCGGGCGCCACCGCACAGTACGCGCGCGCCCTTGCCGACTGCGTCGGCGACGTGCGCTTCGACCTTGCTCAGGCCGGCTGCGTTGATCAGCGGGCCTTGCGCGACGCCGGCTTCAATGCCGGCGCCGACTTTCAGGGCGCTCGCCTTCTCGGCAAACTTGGCGGCAAACTCATCGTAGATGCCAGCCTGGATCAGGAATCGGTTGGCGCAGACGCAGGTCTGGCCGGTGTTGCGGTATTTGGCCGCAATGGCACCGTCGACCGCAGCGTTCACATCGGCGTCGTCGAACACGATGAACGGCGCATTGCCGCCCAATTCCAGCGACAGCTTCTTGATGGTCGGCGCGCATTGCGCCATCAGCAGGCGCCCAACGCCGGTCGAGCCAGTAAAGGACAGCTTGCGCACGATAGGGTTGGCGCACAGCTCGCCGCCGATCTCAGCCGGCTTGCCAGTGACGACATTGAATACGCCAGCCGGGAAACCTGCCTGCTCAGCCAGCACGGCCAAGGCCAGAGCAGTCAGCGGCGTCGCTTCGGCCGGCTTGACCACCACCGGGCAACCAGCGGCCAGTGCCGGAGCGACCTTGCGGGTGATCATGGCGAGCGGGAAATTCCAGGGCGTGATTGCCGCACAGACGCCGATCGGCTGCTTGATGACCAGCAGGCGCGTGTTCGCAGCCGGGCTCGGGATGCTCTCGCCGTAGGTGCGCTTGCCCTCTTCAGCAAACCACTCGACAAAGGAGGCGCCGTAGATTACCTCGCCCTTGGCTTCCTGCAACGGCTTGCCGCATTCGGCGGTGACCAGCTGGGCCAGGTCGTCGGCATTCTTGATGATCAGGCTGAACCAGGCTTGCAACGATTGGGAACGGCGACGGGCGGTCAGGGCACGCCAAGCCGGCCAGGCAGCATTGGCCGCGTCTATGGCGCGGCGGGTTTCGGTGGCGCCGCAGAGCGGTACATCGGCCAGCTTTTCCCCGGTCGCCGGGTTGATCACCGCCAGCTGGGCGCCGTCATCGGCCCTGGCCCATATTCCGCCAATCAGGTTGGTCGACCGTAGCAATTCAGTGTTCTGTAAATTCATGGTCTTGAAAATTCCTGTAAAAACTGTAAGTTATGTATTGATCCAAGAAAGTGCTTTAGCTAAATGCGTATTCCAGCCCTGATTCTGCTCTCCCTTTCAGCCTTGCTGCTCGCCGCTTGCGGCAGCCCGGGGCCGCGCTCTTCCGCCTCGACGGAAACTATAGCGCAAGCATCGCGTCCGGTCAGCGAGAAGGGTACCGAGGTGGTTTTCTACGCCATGGGACTGATTGACACCGGTTACCGCTTCGGCGGCAAAAATCCCGAAGCCGGTCTCGATTGCAGCGGCATGGTCAGCTATATCTACGGGCAGGCGGCGGGGCTCAGGGTCCAGGGCAGCGCGGCGGATATCGCGCGCAACGGCAAACCGATCGACCGGGCAGAACTGCGGCCGGGCGATCTGGTGTTCTTCAATACCCTGAATCGCTCGTTCTCGCATGTCGGCATCTACATCGGCGAGACGCGCTTCATCCATGCGCCGTCGACCAACGGCCGGGTTCGCATCGACCGGCTGAGCGACACTTACTACGCGCAGCGCTTCCAGGCCGCCCGTACCTTCTTCGACTAAAGTCGATCAGGCTGCTGCGTCTTCGATGGCCGAGGCCATACGGCCATGCAGATCATTCCGGTCATCTCCGGAAATCCCCGGAAAGAGATCGGGATCATCCTTTTTGCCATTCCTGCATGGCGATAGTCAGCATGGCCGGACAGGTCGGAATATCGACGGTGGCCATGAGCTTCTGGATATCTTCATGGGTGAGTTCGCGGCTACTCTGTTGAATCATGGCGATTTTGGCGTATTGAGTATTGTTGTTGATTTAAGCCAAGCTTAATCCTTTTGGCGCCATGGACGCAGGCTCAGGCTGGGGGTAGAATGCGTCCCTCTCATGCGCCCGTAGCTCAGCTGGATAGAGTACTGCCCTCCGAAGGCAGGGGTCACTGATTCGAATTCAGTCGGGCGCACCAGAATTCCGTTGTAAATCAATCGATTGAGCCATCCTTTAGGGTGGCTCTTTTGCTTTGTACGGAACCTGTATGGAAAACCATGTCTCGTTGGGGGGATAAGATGTATCGCATTCTGGTAATGCGATCACACGGCCAATAAAGGTTCTCGTTAACTGTCCCCTAGTCCCCAGATGAACGGCGGACAGACTTCAAGCAGTGCGGTGTGCCAAATTTTGAAGGCTTTGACGGTCTTCCATGCGGCATCGGTGGGGGCAATAGATGGTTTGCTCGGCAACCCCATCCTGCGAGGCAGCGACCCGATGTCGCAGTTGTGTTCGATGCCCTCAGGAAATGGGAGAAGGATTTTCAGCCAACCCTAACGCCGATCAGAACCATGCCATCGTCACCGCCGAGGAAACCCTACCTCAGGGCTTCCCTAGCATTCATTGCGCGATCTTGATCGCTATCACCCTGGTGCTCCGCAGGCTGATCGAAGAGCATCTGGTCGAGCAAATTTGCATAAATATGGTCTAGTATGTAGCCGATCGGTATTACTAAAGTTAGGTATGCTATGTGCAAAATCATTGTTAGTGAGCTTTCACACGCCTTACCTATTGATAGTGTAAATTGCACTTGATGTCCTGAAGCCAATGGATAGATCGTCATCTCTTTCGTTCGTAATTAGACAAGCTTCGATCCAGTAAACGCATGCACCGTCTCCCTGAGTCTGTTCACGAAGCAATTGAAAGCGGTCGGATTCCGTCGCCGCCCGAAATCCTGTTGCGACTGATGCGAACTGTCGAAGACGAGCAGGCAACGATGGGTGACTTGGCTGGAATCGTTGAGCAAGACCCAGGGTTGGCCAGCCGCATATTGAGCGTGGCCAATTCACCTGCGCTACGCCGAGGAACAGAGCTCAAGAATCTTGAAACCTGCCTGATCGCCCTCGGCACGCGACTGGTTCGCTCACTCGCCACCTGTCTTTCCATCCAGAGACTTTTTGAACGCGACACCAAGCTGGGGGGGGCTGACGTTGCCGACTTCTGGAGTCATTCACTCCTAGTTGGCGAGCTCGGGCGAAGCATTGCTGAGCTTGCAGGATACCCGCATCCTGATGAAGCCTATCTGTCGGGGCTGTTGCACGATATTGGTGAGCTCATTCTGCTGTCGGCCATTGGCGAACCCTATCGCCGCTTCATGGTGAATGCGGAAGGCAATGCCAGATTGCTGACTGAAGAACGGCAGCTGTTTGGCACTACGCATGCCGAGGTCGGTGGGTGGCTGATCGACCATTGGGAATTGGATTCCGTGCTGGCCGATGGTGTGTCTTTCCACCATGCAACGGGAGGGCAAATTCAGACGGCAACAGCCTTGCCGCAGATCGTCTGGATGGCTCAGGCGCTGAGTGCAAGCATGGAAGATTCGCCTGAGTTTGGTTTGGCGCTCAACGGTAGCAGCCTCAAGGTCGAGAAATCAGCCCTGATTGCTGCGCGAGAGCGCGCCATCCAGCGAACCCGGCAAATTGCAGAAGCCATCGGAATTGCTGTTCCTGAAGCATTTCCAAAGCGCCGCACGCTGATGTCGCCCCCGGCAGTGAGTTCGCCTGCTTCGGAAAGTGCTGCAGAGGACGATCTCACCGCAATGCTCGGTGGCATGGCGTTGCTGCAACCGCTGCAACAGGACTTGTTCCAACTGGGCAGTGACACAGAAGTCTTGCTGGCCTTGCGAGAGTCCGCGCGAATTCTCTTCGAACTATCCAAAGTGGCCATCCTGTTGGCGACTGAAAAAGGGGATGCACTGTCTGGCGAAAAGGTGGGGGCTCAACCGGAACTCTTCCGACAGCTTGCGATCCCCCTGCTTGCATCCCATTCCCTGGCCGCCGCGGCGGTCATCGGCCGTCAGATACGGACAACATTTGAACAGCCTGAATCGCTCCCCTTGCTCGACTTGCAGATCGCCCGGGCCTTGGCGACTGAAGGCCTGCTGTGCGTCCCGATGCTGGCACGCAACCGCGTCATTGGTGTCATGATTTGCGGCTTGTCGGCCAAACAATATGGTCGTCTGCAGCGCCGAATACCCTGGTTGGCCAACTTCGGCAAAATTGCCGCAATCAGTCTCGATGCCCTGATGGAGGCCAAGCATCACCGGCAGCAAGTCGAGGCGGAACTGAGCCATCAATTTAACCACCATGCACGCCAGATCGTTCATGAGGCCGGTAACCCGCTCGGTATTATCAAGAGCTATCTCAAAATTCTCGAACGGAAACTTCCGGAGGATGGTGTTCGCCAGGAGCTCGTGGTGTTAACCGAGGAAATCGATCGGGTCGCCAATATCGTTGGCCACATGACCCATGCCCTCAGTGGTGCCCCGAAAACCCAGGATAGCGATCTGACCAGTCTCCTCAATGATTTCGTGCTGTTATACGCTGACTCTTTGTTTAGAAACAATGGGATACGGTTTGAGGCAACGCTCCCGCAAACGGCAATGCCGATTCAGGTCAATCGGGACAACCTGAAGCAAATTGTTCTGAACCTCTGGAAGAACGCCTCGGAAGCGCTAGTCGCCGGGAAGTGCGTCAAAATTTCTGTCAGTGACAACATCATTCATGACGGCAATGGCTATGTCCAACTGCGTGTCGACGACAATGGCCCAGGGATGTCGGAAGAGACGATTCAATCGATCTATCGCCCGAAAGCCATCTCCGAGACTGGACAGCGTGGTATCGGACTTTCTGTGGTGGGCAGACTGGCCAAACAGGAAGGGATACTTATCACCTGTCGCAGCCAGATCGGGGGCGGTACCAGCATTGCGCTGTTGATTCCAAAACTCGGCAATTCGCCTGACGCATTGATGGGGAGTGCATGAACGCGATTACTGCACTGTACGAGCTCGCGAGGATACCCTCTGTTTCAACGCAGCAGAATATCCTGGTCGTAGATGACGAACCGCGCTTTCGGAGTGCCTACACTGCGCTGCTCGACAGCGATCAGCGTTCCATCGACGAAGCCAGCACGGGACAGGAAGCCATTGCCAAGCTAAAGGCGGGGAAGACCGATCTCGTCATTTTGGACTTGCGACTTCCAGACATCTCCGGTCTGGAGATCATGGAATGGATGAGCGCGCACGGGATCGATACCGATGTGATCGTGTTCAGTGCCGACAAGTCAATCGATTCGGCGATCCATGCGCTCCGTCATCGGGTCTTCGAATTCTTGCGCAAGGATTGCGATCCGGACGACATGATCATCGCCGTCGAGCGAGCTTTGGTTCATCGCCAGCGCAAGAAAGAGCACGCACTCATTTCGGCGCAAATGCAGCATTCTGAGCGCCTGCACCGCTTCTTGGTCGAGCAGTCGCCAGACATGATCTTTACCCTGGATCCACAGGGGCGATTCACCTTTATCAATGGTCGAGTGAACGCTTTGCTGGGCTATACCCCCGGCGAGTTAACCGGACAGCATTACTCACAGGTGGTCGATTCCCGGGACTACGAACACGTTCAATATGCCTTCATTGAAAGGCGCGTCGGCGAACGAGCCACCAGCAACCTTGAAGTGCGCTTTAGGCGCAAACCGTCCTCCCCCGCGTTACGCAACGGTGCGGTGGTGACCAGCATCCTGAGTTCGCAGGGCGTATACGAAACCCAGCAATTTGGGCAACCCAGCGCGTTCCTCGGGACATCTGGCGTGGCGCGTGATATCTCGGAACGCAAGAAGGCGGAAGAGACCATCACATTTCAGGCGTTTCATGATCTCCTGACCAAGTTGCCCAATCGAATCCTGTTCCTGGATCGGCTGGAGATGGCGATAGCCCAGGCATCACGGCGCGAAGAAAAACTGGCCGTGATGTTTCTGGATATCGATCGTTTCAAACTGGTCAACGACACCTACGGCCACCAGGTGGGGGACCAACTTCTCCGGGAGTTTGCGGCCCGTGTCCGCCGTTGTTTGCGGACAGGAGATACCCTGGCCAGACAAGGTGGCGACGAATTTACTGCTTTGCTGCCGACCCTGACGAACCGCGATGACGCGAATGTGGTTGCCGAGAAAATTCTCTCGGAAACGCGCCGGCCATTCGTCGTGGCTGAAACTCAATTTCTGGCGACGACCAGTATCGGCATAGCCATTTATCCCGATGATGGCACGAATGCTCAGGACTTGATTCGCTGTGCTGACATGGCGATGTACCAAGTCAAGGCACAGGGCAAGAATGGCTATGTGGTTTTTCAGGAACACATGCATACAGCGCATCTTGACCGTTTGTCCATCGAGAATGACCTGCGGAAAGCCCTGAAGGAGGGCAACCAGTTTGAATTGCATTTCCAGCCACAAATCGATGCGACGGTCGGGCGTGCCGTTGGGGTTGAGGCCCTGATTCGCTGGCACCACCCACGAGAGGGCTTGATCAGCCCTGAAATCTTTATTCCTATTGCCGAAGAGACGGGGCTGATCATCGCGATCAGCGACTGGGTGCTGCGCGAGGCTTGTGCGCAATTGGCGCACCTGCGAGAGCAAGGCTTCGGGACGCTGAGAATAGGCGTCAATCTGTCACCCCGTGAATTTGATCGTGCCGATCTGCTGGAGCGAATCCGGATTCCTCTTGACGAATTCGGGATTTCGCCCGAGTCGCTTGAAATCGAAATTACCGAAAGCCTGCTGATGAAGGACGTCGAGAATATCGTCGCGCAGGTGAAACGCCTTCGCAGTACCGGGGTGCACGTTTCAATCGATGATTTCGGTACGCGCTATTCCTCGCTCAATTACCTTCGTCGCTTCTCGGTCAACCGGATCAAGATCGACCAGTCATTTGTCCGCGACCTGCAGACCTCCCAAGATTCATACGCCATTATCCAGGCCATGGTCGGAATCGCCCGTAACTTCAATCTTCATGTGATTGTGGAGGGGGTTGAGACTGAGCACCAAGTGGCTGTCCTGGGACAGTTGGGGTGTCACGAGATGCAGGGCTATTTCTTCAGCCGTCCGCTACCGGCTCGGCAGCTGGTAGAGTTTTTGAAGGGCTCGAATCATTAGAAGCTGGAATCGGTGGGATTCTCTCAAGCCTTTCATCAATACCAATTTCCCAAATTCTCGTTGTCGTCCAAGTGGAAAAATTGTTCACTTGAGCCCGCTAGGGCAAGCCAGGGATTCATGAAAAAGCCACCGTAAAGGTGGCTTTTTCGCTTCTCGTGCGGAGAGGTGATCAATCCTCAGTCCTGCTTGGCTTCATACGCTGACAGCGTCACCCCGGCATGTGTCAGCACATCGCGGATAGCCTTGATGTCCGTTTTGCTGCAGGTGCTGCTGTTGTGCGGGTGGTGCAGGAAGGCTTCGACCTTGTTCAGGGTGATCTTGAAGCGGGCACCATGCGAGGGTTCAACTTCGGCGCCGAGGTGGAGGAGGAGCGATTCGATTTCGCGCCAGTGGATGTTCGCCGACGGCGGATCCTGGAAAATGCTCCGCATCAGGTGGGCATGCTTGTGACTCATGATGAAGCTCCAAGCGTTGGAGACGTCGTTATTCTATGCCTGTGGCGTTCGAACGTCAGGCAAAAACGATCTTGAGCAGGGCCAGTGCGAGCAAAGTGTACCCGGCCGCAACAAGATCGTCAGCCATGACGCCAAAGCCGTTCTTGACGTGCTCGTCGAAATAGCGGGCCGGTTGCGGCTTGGTAATGTCGAAGTAGCGGAACAGCGCGAAGGCAGCCAGTTGCCAGAAAAATGTCTCCGGCGTCATCAGCAGGACCAGCCAGAAGGGAACAATCTCGTCCCAGACGATGCTGCCATGGTCGGGGTCGCCAATGGCCTTGCCGGTAACGTCGATGAACCAGATACCGGCAAGGTAGGCTGCGGCCAACAGAAAGAGCAGCTGGAAATCGCCAAAGTAGCTGTGGAAAAGCGCGAAGGTAATCCATGCGAACAAGGTGCCGAAGGTGCCGGGCGCCTTGGGGGCCAGTCCGCTACCGCAGCCGAGCGCGAAGAAGTGCGCTGGGTGGGCGAGCAGGAAAGCGAAATCAGGTTTCGGCGCCAAAGTGCTCGTATCCCTTGTGATTGAACTCGACCGGCTTGCCGTCCGGGTCGAATACAGTGACTTCGCCAGCCTGGCCGGTCACCATTTCGCCAATGTTCCACAGCGGCAATTCGAGTTGGGCGGCAATTTGCGCAATGGCCAGACTTTGGCTACCGGGGGCAGTGAAGCAGAGTTCGTAATCGTCGCCACCGGCCAGCTGGCATTCGAGGGCAATGCGTCGAAGGTCGGCATCGTAGCTTTCGCCCTTGGGCAGGTGCGGTAGCTGAACGAGTTTGACGGCGGCTGCACAGGCAGAGCGTTCGGCAATGTGGCCGAGGTCGGCCAGCAGACCGTCGGAAACATCGATCGCGGCACTGGCGATGCCGGTCAGTGCGAGGCCGAGGGCAACGCGCGGGCGCGGCTTTTCGAGGGCGCCGACGCATAGCCGTGGCCACGGTTCTGGCAGCTTGACCTTGCCTTGCAGATAGGCGAGGCCGAGGGAGGCGAGGCCGGGACGGCCGGATACCCAGATCTGGTCACCGACCTTGGCGCCATCGCGGCGCAGGGCTTGGCCGGGTTCGACTTCGCCGATGGCGGTGATGCAGACGTTGAGCGGGCCCTTGGTGGTGTCGCCGCCGATGACGTCGACGCCGTATTCCTGGGCACAGTTGAAGAAGCCGCTGGCGAAGGCGGCGATCCAGGCCTCGTCAACGCTCGGCAAGGCGCCGGCCAGCGTGACCCAGCGCGGTTGGGCGCCCATCGCAGCGAGGTCGGAGAGATTGACGGCGAGGGCTTTCCAGCCGAGATTCTTGGGGTCGGTGCCGGGCAGGAAGTGTGTGCCGGCCACCAGCATGTCCGTGGTGACGGCCAGTTGCTTGCCCGGTGAGGGCTGGACCAAGGCGCAGTCGTCGCCGGGGCCGAGGATAGCCGACGGGGTCGGCCGGGCGAAGTACTTGTCGATCAGCGCGAATTCGCCGGCCATAGGCTTATTTCTTGGCTTGCTTGCGGGCCGCAACCTCGTCCGGGCGCAGGATGGCCGCGACCTTGTCGAGCACGCCATTGACGTACTTGTGGCCATCGGTGCCGCCGAAGGCTTTGGTCAGCTCGATGGCTTCATTGATGATCACGCGATAGGGCGTTTCAGCATGGTTGAGCATCTCGAAACTACCCAGCATCAGGATGCAGGCTTCGACCGGAGATAGTTCGTTGAACGGGCGGTCGATATGGGTGGAAACCTGTTCGATCAGCTTTTCTTGCTGGCTGATGACGCCGCGCAGCGTGCCGACGAAGAATTCACGGTCGGCCTTGGCGAAGCCTTCCATTTCCGGTGCATAGGCTTCGATGGAGGCCTCGTCGGCACCGCCGACGCGCCACTGGTAGAGGCCTTGCAGCACGAATTCGCGGGCCCGGCGGCGGGCCGATTTAGGCGGTGCCTTGACGTCCTGGGGATGTTCGCTGTCGCTGAGGAAGGTGGTCATTGGAGCAGGGCTTTCTGGAGGTTGGCCATTTCGACGGCGGCCTGGGCACAGTCGGCGCCCTTCGGTTGCATGCGGACTTCAGCCTGTTCGTCGGTATCGCAGGTCAGGATGCCATTGGCGATGGGCACGCCGGTATCGAGCTGGACTTCCATGATGGCACGGCAGGCATCGTTGGAGACCACTTCGAAGTGGTAAGTGTCGCCGCGGATCACGGCACCGAGGGCGACCAGTGCGTCGAAGCTGCCACTCTGGGCCATGCTTTGCAGGACGAGCGGTGCTTCCAGCGCACCGGGCACGGTGGCGATGGTCATGTCCGCGTCGGCGACGCCAAGGCGCTTCAGTTCGGCGATGCAGGAAGAGAGCAGGCCTTCGCAGACCGGCAGGTTGAAGCGGCACATGACGACGCCAACTTTCAGTCCGGCGCCGTTGAGGTTGCTGTCGTATTCGAAGACGTTGTCGAAGCGGGAATTCGTGGACATGGGGCTTAGAGCTCCGCAGGAGAGGTGACGAAACCGGTGACTTCAAGTTCGAAGCCGGTCATGGAGGGCATCTTGCGCGGGCTGGAGAGCAGACGCATCTTGGTCACGCCGAGGTCACGCAGAATCTGGGCGCCGATGCCGTAGCTGCGCGGGTCCCACTTGGCGGGGGCGGTCGGGGCGGTGCCGGTCAGGCGGGAAAGCAGCGCCGCGCCGTCTTCCGGGCGATGCATCAGGACGATGACGCCGTGGCCGTGCTTGGCCAGCGCAGCCTGTGCCTGATCGATCGAGAACGCCTGGCGTTTGCTGGCCGGATCGAGGAAGTCGAGGACAGATAAGGGCTCATGGACGCGAACCAGGGTTTCGCCGCCGGCCGGGAGGCTGCCCTTAACCATGGCGAGGTGCGTGGCACCGCTGGCCCGATCGACATAAGCGTGCAGGGTGAAATCGCCGTGGGCCGTGGAGACGGTTTTGCTGGTGACGCGCTCGACCAGGGTTTCCGAGGAGGCGCGGTAATGGATCAGGTCGGCGATGGTGCCGATTTTCAGGCCATGTTCCTTGGCGAATTCGATCAGTTCCGGCAAACGGGCCATCGTGCCGTCGTCGTTCATGATCTCGCAGATAACGGAGGATGGCTCCAGGCCGGCCATACCAGCGAGGTCGCAGCCGGCCTCGGTATGGCCGGCGCGGACCAGCACACCACCTTCGCGGGCGGTGATCGGGAAGACGTGGCCGGGCTGCACGATGTCGTCAGCCGTCGATGCCTTGTTGACGGCGACCTGGATGGTGCGCGCTCGGTCGGCGGCGGAGATGCCGGTGGTGACGCCCTCGGCAGCTTCGATGGAAACGGTGAAGGCGGTGCCGTAAACCGTACCGTTGTTGCGCGCCATCTGGGTCAGCCCCAGCTTCTTGCAGCGTGCTTCGGTCAGGGTCAGGCAGACCAGGCCACGGCCGAACTTGGCCATGAAATTGATGGCTTCTGGCGTAATGTGCTCGGCGGCCATGACGAGGTCGCCCTCGTTTTCGCGGTCTTCTTCATCGACCAGGATGACCATGCGGCCGGCCTTGAGTTCGGTGACGATTTCAGCAGTGCTGGCTATGGCGGGATGGGGGGGCATGGGGGTAATCCGGGAACAGCAAAGGGGGTGCTATTTTCGCAGAAACAGGCAATTAGCACATGACTTTAGTGAGATGGCGGCGATCCGGTGCCGCGTTGAGATCAGGGCAGGTAAGCCTCGACCTGAATGCGCAGGCGCACTTCGTCGCCGATGAAAGGTTGGCCGTTGTTCATGCCGAATTCGGAGCGGCGCAGGCTGCCCAACGCATCGGCACCGCAGCCACGCTTGCGGTTGGCGAGATTGAGGCCGCACTTGAAGCGACTGATTTCCAGACGCATCGGACGAATCTCGCCGAGCATGGCCAGTGTGCCTTCGACCGCACTTAGCCGGTCCTCGATGAACACCAGTTTCTGGCTGCGAAACAGGATGTCCGGGAAGGCTTTGACATTGAACCAGCTGTCGCCGCGCAGTACGTCGTCACGCAGGTCGAACCCGGTGTCGAGCGAGGCGGCATCAATGCGGATGTCGATACGTCCTGTCCTGCCTTCCGGGTCGAATTCAACGATGCCGCTACTGCGGTTGAACTGGCCGCGTTGTGTCGAAAAGCCGAGGTGGTCGATTTCGAAGCTGGCGTAGGTGTGCGTCGGATCAATGGTGTATTCGGCCGCCTGTGCCGCTGGCGGGCATAGAACCAGCAGAAGGAGAGGCAGGAATGCGCTTCGCCAGTGGGGTTTCCTTTGGGGAGAAGTCGACATGAAAATGAGCCAGTTTCCGGTAGGGGGTACTGCTCTGACCGCTCCGGTGCTGCGCCGTTCCATGCTTTTCGGGTTAGCATCCTTGCCCATGCGGCATGCCCTCCTTTTTTCCGTCTTTGTCATCGCCTCCTGCGGGCTGGCCTACGAGCTGATTGCCGGCGCGCTATCGTCCTACCTGCTCGGCGATTCGGTGACTCAGTTCTCGACGGTGATCGGCACTTACCTGTTCGCGATGGGGGCAGGCTCCTGGCTGTCGAAATACATTACCCGCGACTTGATCGGCCGCTTTATCCAGATCGAATTGATGGTCGGCTTGCTGGGCGGTTTCTCGGCGGTTGGACTGTTCCTGGTGTTTACCTGGCTGTCAGCCCCCTTCAAGCTGGTGCTCTATCTGGCAGTGTTCGGCGTCGGCGTTCTGGTCGGTCTGGAGATTCCGCTGGTCATGCGTATCCTGAAGCGCGAGCTGGCTTTCAAGGATCTCGTATCGCAAGTCCTCACTTTCGATTATCTCGGTGCGCTGGCAGTCTCCATTCTCTTTCCGCTGGTCCTCGCTCCACAACTGGGCATGGTCCGCACCGGGCTGCTGTTTGGTGTCCTGAACGTGGCGGTAGCGTTGTGGGCGTTGCATCTGTTTCGCGAGCAATTGCCGAGTCGCCGCTGGCTGGCGGTGCAAAGCTGGGGCGTGTTCGGTCTTTTGGCGATCGGCTTTGCCGGAGCAGGACAATTGACGACCTTTGCCGAGGCGCACCTCTACGCCGATGAAATCGTCCATGCCGAAACCACGCCTTATCAGCGCATCGTCGTTACCCGCTGGCGCGACGATCTGCGGCTCTTCCTGAACAATAATCTGCAATTTTCCTCGCATGATGAGTACCGTTATCACGAGGCCTTGGTTCACCCCGGGTTGGCTAGTCTGCCGGGGGCGAAGCGGGTGCTGGTGCTGGGCGGCGGCGACGGGCTGGCAGTACGCGAAATTCTCAAGTATCCGAACGTCGAATCGGTGACGCTGGTCGATCTCGATCCGGCGATGACCGATCTATTCGCCACGGCACCGGCACTGGTTGCATTGAATCAGGGGGCGCTGAAATCGGAGCGGGTCAGGGTGGTCAATGCCGATGCCTTGCAATGGCTGGAGGACAGCAAGGAGTACTTTGACTTCATCGTCATCGACTTTCCCGATCCGGCCAATTTTGCACTTGGCAAGCTCTACACTTCAGCTTTCTACCGGCTGATCGAAAAACGGCTGTCGGCCCGTGGGCTGCTCGTCGTGCAATCGACTTCCCCCCTCTATGCCCGCCAATCGTTCTGGTGCGTGGTGGCAACGCTGGAAAGTGCTGGCTTCAAGACGGCTCCCTACCATGCGCTGGTGCCCTCTTTCGGTGAGTGGGGTTACATCATTGCCGGCCGGCAGGAGTTTTCGATGCCTGCGTTTGCTTCGGACAAAACACGATTTTTGACCAGCGAAACCTTGGCCGGGATGTTCAACTTTCCGGCCGACATGGCACGGGTACCGGCTGAAGTTAACCAGCTGAACAATCAGGTATTGGTGCGCTACTTCGAGACTGAGTGGCGCAAGGTCATCCGCTAGTCGCGGCCTAGGGCCGAGCTGCCTGATGCGCCTTGAGGTAAGCGATGGTTTCCTCGAAGGGCATTGGTTTGCTGTACAGATAGCCTTGCAGCGTGTCGCAGCCGAGACTGGCCAGGAAGGCACGCTGCGCCTCGGTTTCGACGCCTTCGGCGACCAGTTCCAAGCCCAGGCTGTGGCCAAGCGCTATGGTCGCCGTGCAGATGGCCGCATCGTTGGCATCGATTTCGATGTCCTTGACGAAGGATCGGTCCAGCTTCAGGCGCTGGATCGGCAGATGCTTCAGATAGGCTAGCGACGAGTAGCCGGTACCGAAGTCATCAATGGCCAAGACGATGCCCATTGCGGCCAGCTGGTCGAGTATCGACAGCGTGGTTTCCGGGTTCTGCATGGCCGTGCTTTCCGTGATTTCGAGTTCGATGTCTTCGGGGCGCAGGTCGTAGCAGGACAGGGCGCCGCGGACGAGCAGGAGCAGGTTTTCGTGGCGTAGCTGCTGGGCGGAAATGTTGATCGCAATGCGGATGTCTTCTATGCCGTGCTGCTTCATCTGGCGAATCAGGCGACAGGTTTCCCAGATCACCCAATCACCAAGCGGCTGGATCAAGCCGGTTTCTTCGGCGATGGCAATGAAGCGCATCGGCGAAACCTGCCCAAAGATCGGATTGTTCCAGCGCAATAGCGCCTCAAGCCCGAACACCTGGCCGGTGGCTGTTTGCACCTGAGGCTGGAAGTGCAGGGAGAATTCGCTGTCGCCTGGCGAAATGGCCGAGATGGCCTGGCGAAGTTCGTTTTCCATGTGCAGTCGTTCGCCCGCCGCCTCGTTCATGCGGGCGGTGTAAAACTGGTGGTTGTTGCGACCGGCGTCTTTCGCGTGATACATCGCGGTATCGGCATTGCGTAGCAGGGTGTTGGCGTCGCTGCCGTCGATCGGAAACAGGCTGATGCCAATGCTCGGCGTGGCATACAGCGCGTGATCGGCAATCCTGTAGCTGTCGGCCATGTTCTGTTGCACCTTGTTGGCCACCCGGGCGGCCGTCAGGGGGGACTCGATTTCCGGCAGAACAATGACGAACTCGTCGCCACCGATGCGGGCAACGAGATCGCTGGAACGCACGCTTTCGCGCAGGCGCAAGGCGACTTTTTGCAGCAGTTCATCACCGACGTGATGGCCGAGCGTATCGTTGATGTTCTTGAAATTGTCGAGGTCAATCAGCATCAGCGCGAGCTGGCGGTTGTCGCGTTCGCAGCCACGCAGGGCTTGCGCCAGTTGCGACTCGAAAGCAAGCCGGTTGGGCAGGTTGGTCAGCGGGTCGTGGTAAGCCAGATAGGCGAGCCGGTCGGCGTATTCCTTGCTGGCTTCCATTTCTGAAAAATTGGCGACATGATTTTCAATCTGGCCCTCGGCGTCCCGCAAGACGGCAATCTTCAGCCAGCGGTTATAGCGTTCGCCATTCTTGTTTTTGTCCCAAATCTCGCCTTCCCAGAAGTCCTTTGTGGCCAGTGCGTTCCAGATGCTCGCATAATGTTCGGCTGTCGAATTATCGGAGGCAAGGACCCGGGGATCCTTGCCAAGCAATTCGTCGGAGGCATAACCACTCAGCTGGCAAAAGGCGCCATTGGCCGCGACGATCAGATTGTCGCGATCGGTGACGAGAATGGCGTCCTGACTTTGCTCGTAGGCGCGTAGCAATGCCGCTCTGGAGAGAACTCCTCCTTTAGTGGCTGGCTGCGTTGCGGTAGCGGCGACGAGATCTGTCATTCGCGCAATCTATGGAATCAATGTCCTGATTCTAAACGCATGACTTAGACGTTAAACAAGAAATTCATTACGTCGCCATCCTTGACCACATATTCCTTGCCTTCGGCGCGCATCTTGCCCGCTTCCTTGGCGCCAGCTTCGCCCTTGTAGGTAATGAAGTCTTCAAAGGCGATGGTCTGGGCGCGGATGAAGCCGCGCTCGAAGTCGGTGTGGATGACGCCGGCCGCCTGCGGGGCGGTGTCGCCCTGGTGGATGGTCCAGGCACGGACTTCCTTGACGCCTGCCGTGAAGTAGGTCTGCAGGCCGAGCAACTTGTAGCCGGCATGGATCAGGCGGTCGAGGCCCGGTTCTTCGAGGCCGAGATCGGCCAGGAACATTTCCTTTTCCTCGTCGTCGAGGTCGGCAATTTCCGATTCGATCGAGGCGCACAGGGAAACCACTTCGGCCTTTTCGGCGGCGGCATGGGCGCGCACGGCATCGAGCAGCGGATTGTTCGTGAAGCCGTCTTCAGCCACGTTGGCGACGTAGAGGACCGGCTTGGCCGTGATCAGGCAGAAAGGCTTCAGGCAGGCCCATTCTTCCTTGGAGAGGTCGAGGGCGCGCACGGCCTTGGCCTGGTCGAGCTGGGTAAAACACTTTTCGAGCACGGCAACCAGGATCTTGGCTTCCTTGTCGCCGGAACTGGCCGGGCGGCGGTAGCGGTTGAGCGCTTTTTCGACGGTGGCCATGTCGGCCAGGGCCAGTTCGGTATCGATGACTTCGATATCACGCAGCGGATCGACGCCGCCGGATACGTGCACCACGTTGTCGTCGGCGAAGCAGCGCACAACGTGTACCACGGCATCGGTTTCGCGGATGTTGGCCAGGAACTGGTTGCCCAGGCCTTCGCCTTTGGAGGCGCCTGCCACCAGACCGGCGATATCGACGAACTCGACGATGGCGGGCTGCATCTTCTGCGGCTTGACGATCTCGGCCAGCGCCTTCATGCGCTTGTCCGGCACTTCGACGATGCCGACGTTCGGCTCGATGGTGCAGAACGGATAATTGGCCGCTTCGATGCCGGCCTTGGTCAGGGCGTTGAAGAGGGTGGATTTGCCGACGTTGGGCAGGCCGACGATGCCGCATTTCAAAGACATGGGTTTTTCCTTAGACGGCTTTGCCGTGCAACTGTTGTTGAGCGCCGGCAAAGTCTCCGGCGGCGAGTTTTGGCCAGGCCAGCAGGCAGCGGGCGAGGGCGTGTTCGATATCCGGCAGTTCTTCCTTGCGCGGTTGGTGGAGGACGAAATCGACCACCTGTTGTGACAGGTTCAGCGTGCGCGGGTGGCCGATGCCGAGGCGCAGGCGCCAGAAATCCGGTGTGCCGAGTTTGGCCTGGATGTCTTTCAATCCATTGTGGCCGCCGTTGCCGCCACCCTGCTTGAGGCGGATGCCGCCGGGCGGCAGATCGAGTTCATCGTGGATGACGAGAATCTCGTCCGCCGGAATCTTGTAGAAATTGGCCAGCGCCGCGACCGCCTGGCCGGAACGGTTCATGAACGTGGTCGGCTGCAGCAGCCAGGTTTCGCCGGTGCGCGCTGCCCGGCCGAAGAACTTGGCTTGTGGGGCGAGCGATACCTTCAGCTTGTCGGCCAACTGGTCGACAAACCAGAAACCGACGTTATGCCGGGTAGCTTCGTATTCCGGGCCGGGGTTACCGAGGCCGACGATCAGGCGGGGAGCGTTCATGGCTATAAGTGCGAAAAGGCCGCCGGCGGCATGATGCCTGCGGCGGCCATTACTGCGGGATGCCGGAAATTACTCAGCGGCAGCAGCTTCGCCTTCAGCGGCTTCTTCAGAAGCGCCGCCCTTGCCGACGATGCCGACGACGACGGAGTCATCAGCGGTGTGGTGCACGATCTTGACGCCCTTCGGCAGCTTGAGCTGGGACAGGTGAATGCTGCCACCAATCTTCAGGGACGACAGGTCGACTTCGATGAACTCGGGCAGGTCGCCAGCCAGACACTGGATGTCGACTTCGGTCATCACGTGGTTGACCAGGCCGCCGTTGAGCTTGACGCCCGGGGCAACTTCTTCGTTGACGAAATGGAGCGGCACCTTGACGTGCAATTCGTGCGTGGCATCAACGCGCTGGAAGTCGACGTGCAGGACGAGCGGCTTGTAGGCGTGAACCTGGGTGTCACGGAGCAGAACCTGTTCCTTCTTGCCGTCAATGATCAGGTTGATGATCGAAGAATGAAAGGCTTCCTTCTTCAGCTTCAGCAGCAGATCGTTATGGTCGACTTCGATCGATTGCGGGGCGGCTGCGCCACCGTAAACGATACCCGGTACTTTGGCAGCGTGACGCAGGCGGCGGCTCGCACCCGTTCCCTGCAGCGTACGCGCTTGCGCGTTAAGTTCGAATTGCATGGTGATACTCCAATGTTTTTCCCGGTCCGCGACCAGAACGGGAAGGTTTAAAAAATTTAGTCGATGAACAGCGACGAGACGGAATCGTCGTTGCTGATCCGGCGAATGGTTTCGGCCATGATTTCGGCCACGGAAAGCTGGCGGATGCGCGGCGATGCGGCAGCATCGTCACGCAGCGGAATGGTGTCGGTCACAACCAGCGCGTCGAGGTCGGAGCTATTGACGCGCTCGATGGCTGGGCCGGACAGAACCGGGTGGGTGCAGTAGGCAACGACCTTCTTGGCGCCATTGGCCTTCAGGGCGGTCGCGGCCTTGCACAGGGTGCCGGCGGTGTCGACCATGTCGTCCATGATGATGCAGGTGCGGCCATCGACTTCACCAATGATGTTCATCACTTCGGAAACGTTGGCTTTCGGGCGGCGCTTGTCGATGATCGCCAGGTCGCATTCGAGGCGCTTGGCCAGCGAACGGGCGCGAACGACGCCACCGTGGTCGGGCGAAACGACCAGCGGGTTTTCGTAATTCTGCTTGCGGATGTCGTCGAGCAGGATCGGCAGGGCGTAGATGTTATCGACCGGAATGTCGAAGAAGCCCTGGATCTGTTCAGCGTGCAGGTCCATGGTCAGCACGCGGTCGACGCCAGAGGCGACGAGCATGTTGGCGACCAGCTTGGCGGCGATGGGCACGCGGGAGGAGCGCGACCGGCGGTCCTGGCGGGCATAGCCGAAATAGGGGATGGTGGCGGTGATACGGCCGGCCGAGGCGCGCTTCAGCGAATCGACGATGACCAGCAGTTCCATCAGGTTATCGTTGGTCGGGGCGCAGGTGGATTGCAGCACGAAGATGTCGCGGCCGCGGACGTGTTCCTGCAGTTCGACGCTGACTTCACCGTCCGAGAAACGACCGACATTGGCGCGACCGAGGTCGACATTGAGCTGTTTTGCGACATCGGCGGCCAGTTTTGGGTTGGCATTGCCGGTGAAGACCATCAAGCTGTTGTAAGCCATTTCCACGTTCCTCCGGACTTTAAGCATAGTCGCCTGTATTCGCCCGATACAATGAAAATCGGGCAGGCTTGTGACCTGCCCGAAGGAAATTTTGGCTGGGGAAGAAGGATTCGAACCTTCGAATGCCGGAATCAAAATCCGGTGCCTTGACCAACTTGGCGACTCCCCAGCGGGTTGCTCGAACGGGTTCGCGTCCGAGCGAGGCGCGAATATTACAGTAGTCGCCGGAAGAAATCCAGCCCTTTATGAAATTTTTGCGAGCGGGTGTTCGCCAAGCCCATCGGCGATCCAGGCGTTCATGCCAGAGGGGCATTGCGCCAGGATGGCTTCTGCCTCGCGACGGCTGGCGAAGCCGGCAAAGACGCAGGCGCCGGAGCCGGTCATCATCGCCTGTGGTGCATGTTGTTTCAGCCAGTTGAGGTATTCGGCGACAGCAGGAAATTTGGCGCAGGCCACAGCTTCAAGGTCATTGTGGCCTTGTCCGGGTTGCCATTCGCTGTGCCGAATGGGAGGGGTGTCGCGCTTGAGTTCAGGGGCGCCGAAAATGGCCGAGGTCGGGACGTGGATTGCGGGATGCAGGACCAGATAGCTTTCCGGTGGTAATTCGATATCGGTAAATGCTTCGCCGATACCTTCAGCAAAGGTGTTGTGGCCATGGACGAATACCGGCACATCGGCGCCGAGAGTGAGTCCGAGTTTCTCCAGCTGGGGGCGAGTCAGGCCTGTCTGCCAGAGATGGTTCAGCGCGAGCAATACGGTGGCTGCATCGGAAGAGCCGCCGCCCAGTCCGCCACCCATCGGCAATTGTTTGTCGAGATGGATGGTGGCGCCTTGTCGGCAAGCGCTTGCCTGCTGCAACAGGCGGGCGGCACGGACGGTCAGGTCGCTGTCGGTCGGGACGCCGGGGATCGGGGTGGCAAGGACGATTTCACCATCGCTGCGCGGCTCGAAACGGAGCGTATCGGCCCGGTCGATGAAGCGGAAGACGGTTTGCAACAGGTGGTAGCCATCGGCGCGCCGGCCGATCACGTGCAGAAAAAGATTAAGTTTGGCCGGCGCCGGCCACAAGCTGTCCCAGTTCCAGTTACTCAAGGTGTTTCTTTCCACTCTTCGATGCGCAATTTCAGCTCGATTTCGCCGTCGCGGGAAATATTCAGTCGGCTGGGCAGGGCGGCTGGCGCTTCATCATCATAGGTGTAGTCGACCTGCCAACCGTCTTCCAGCAATTTTCCAGGGCGACCAATCGGGTCGTTAAAGATTTGCGCCTTGCCTCCGGAGCGCCCAAGCAGCCAGGCCGGCATGCGAGTGACCGGCAGACGCTGGCCGGTGACTTCTTCAATCAGGGTATCGGGATCGGTCGATTCGCTTTGCTTGCCTTCGGCGGTTCGTAGTCGGGACAGTTCGGGCGTGGTTTCAATTTCAGCCAGGCCGTAGCCGAGGGGGCTGGACAGCAGTACGCGGTCGCTGCGGTTCCGGTGGGTCCAGCTCAGGCGGCCGCCTGAGCTTTGCGGCGCCTGGTCGGGCATGGCCACACGCAGGGCGAATCGGCCTTCCAGAGAAAAATCGCGGATATTGTCGCGGTGCTGCAGCGTGGCGGGGGGCGCACTGGCGCAACCGGCCAGTAGGCTGACCGTGAGCAGCAGGGAAAAGCGGAGTCTCAAGGCAGTAGTTTCTTGACGGCGCCGATCAGCACTTCGTTGTCTGGATTGGCCTTGGCAGCCGCTTTGAGGAGACTGCGGGCTTCGTCCTTGCGATCCAGCGCCCACAGAACCTCGCCGAGGTGGGCGGCAATTTCCGGGTCGGCCTTGATCTTGTAGGCCTGCTCCAGTGTTTGCAGGGCTTCGGTGAGCTTGCCCTGGCGATAGAGCACCCAGCCCATGCTGTCCATGATGAAGGGATCTTCCGGTGCCAGACTGAGCGCCTTGGCAATCAGGTCGTGGGCTTCCGGCAGGCGAATGTTGCGTTCGGCCCAGGAGTAGCCCAGTGCATTCAAGGCGTGGGCATGGTCGGGTTTGATGGCGAGCAGTTGTTTGAGGTGGGTTTCAAGCAGCTCCGGTTTGCCGATGCGTTCTGCCGTCAGGCCTGCTTCATAGAGCAGCTCCGTATTGTCGGGTTGCACGGAAAGGGCGCTATCGAGAACGATGTATGCGTCGTTATGGCGGCCAGCTTCGCGCAATAGCTGCGATTCAGCCAGGGTTAACTGGGTGCGTTCGGCGACCGTGCCGCCGCGGGTGTTGTGCAGGAGTTCGCGGGCCTCTTCGCTTTTGCCCTGTTGCAGCAGGATCTGGGCGGCTCGCGAGCGGGCCGCGATGTATTGCTCGCCGCCGGTGACCTGGCGGAAGTGTTCGAGTGCCATTTCCGGTTTTTTCTGTTCCTGGTCGAGTTGGCCAAGGAAGAAGTGGACGGTATTTTTGTCCGGGAAGTCGGTGGTCAGCAGGCGTTCGAGCTGTTTACGGCCGGTGTTTGCGTCACCCTGCTGCAGGGCGAGCATGGCAACCGGGTAAATGACTTCCGGGCTGTCCGGGTTGTCCTTGATCAGGCGATCAAAATGCTGGCGCGCTTCGCTGTAGCGTTTTTCGCTGATCAGCAGACGGGCCAGGGTCAGGCGGGCATCGCGGGCGGTAGTGTTGTGGCTGACAAAGTCTGCGAGGCTGTCTATCGCCGTCTTGCCGGATTGGCGCGCTTGTAGTTGGGCGCGAGCCAGCGCGGCCATTTCCCAGTCGGGGCGGAGTTGCAAGGCCTTTTCGGTTTCGTTCAGGGCGCGCAGGTTGTCGTTGGCGTTCGATGCCGCCTGGGCCATCGCAAAATGCGCCTCGGGCAGGCTGTCGTAGGGGGATGCAATACGATCGACCAGGGCTTGTGCGGATTTCTTGTCGCCGATGCGGGAGAGCATGCGATTCAGATGCAGCAGGTTGCTGGCCAGATTTGGCTTGTCCTGTTCAAGTAGCGCAGTCAGTTGCGGCGCCAGGTCGTCAAGGCGGTTGGCCATGACCAGCAGGGAAGATTGCGTTTGTCTGGCTTGTGCGGAATCGGGTTCGATTTCTATCCACAGTTTCGAGAGTTCGAGTGCGCGGTCATACTGGCGGGCAAACCCGGCAACTTCGGTGGCCCGGGCGACCACCTTGGGGTCGCGGGTGCGTTGGGCGAGATCGGTCCAGGCATCGGAGCCGAGCCTGGCATCACCACGCTGCAGGGCGAATTCGCCGACCAGTGCCTGGAAAACGGTGCGTGCCAGCAGATCCTCCGAGGATGCTACGCGGGCCGCCATGCGTTTGGCGATAGGCTTGGCGGGGGGCTCGTCGGCGGCCAGACCGTATCCGCCTTGGGTGATGCCCAGGGCGAGGGAGATGGCGGCAGCGATGAACTTCGGTGACATGGAAGGCTTTCGATCAAGGTTTGCGTGAAGCAGTCTCATTGGAGCGCATAGAATCCAATAAGTTTGCGATGGTATTTGGGTTTTGTCGGGGGAACAAGTAATGCCGGAATTGCCGGAAGTGGAAGTTTGTCGCCGCGGGCTGGAGCCGGAGCTTGTGGGGCAGGTGATACAAGGGGTGGTTATTCGTGCGCCGAAGCTACGGCACGAGATCCCTCCTGCGTTGGCAACGCTGTTGCCGGGGTGCCGGGTGGTCGCTGTTCGTCGTCGCGGCAAGTATTTGCTGCTCGATTGCGAGCGGCGTGGTGTCCAGGGTACGCTGATCATTCATCTCGGCATGTCGGGCAATCTGCGCTTCGTGCCGTTCGATCTGCCGCCGGCCAAACACGACCATTTCGAGTTGGTGCTGGCCGGGCAGATTCTCCGCTTTGCCGATCCGCGTCGGTTCGGTGTCGTGCTCTGGCAACCGGGGCCGCCCGCCTCGGCTGAGTGCCATCCGTTGCTGGCGACGCAGGGTATCGAGCCCTTGTCCGAGACGTTTACGGCTGAGTGGCTGTATGAAGCGATTGCCCGGCGTAGCGGGCCGATCAAGCCGACCCTGATGGATAGCCACCTAGTGGTTGGGATCGGTAACATCTATGCCTCAGAGAGCTTGTTTCGAGCCGGCATCTCGCCGCTGCGGGCGGCCAACCGAGTCAGCCGGGCGCGCTATGAAATTCTGGTGCCGGCCATACGCGAAACCTTGTCGGATGCCATTGCAGCCGGCGGCAGCAGTATCCGCGACTATGTACACAGCGATGGCGGGGCCGGCTGTTTTCAGATTCAGGCCGGTGTCTATGATCGCGCCAACCAGCCTTGTCTGCGCTGTGGCGGGGTCGTTCGCCAGATTTGGCAGGCCGGGCGAAGTACTTACTACTGCACTGGCTGTCAGCATTAAAAGCTGCCTGCAAGCTACTGTTTTTATGCTAAATTGGAGTTTCCGATAGGATCCGGGAATACAAAATATGTCGCTTGCCAATCAATTTGCCGCCTATACCGCCTGGCGCTCCCGCCTCGCCAACTATATTGGCGAGCTGCAGGGCTGGCTGAATCAAAACGAGCTTTCCGATGCCCAGAGCGACCTGCGCCTGACGCAATTGCTTGAGCGGCTGCGCGAAGATCGTCTGAATGTTGCCTTCGTTGCCGAGTTTTCGCGCGGCAAGTCGGAGCTGATCAACGCCATCTTCTTTGCCGATTACGGTAACCGAATGCTGCCTTCGTCAGCCGGCCGGACGACGATGTGCCCGACTGAATTGATGTTCGATGGCAACAAGTTGCCCAGTATCGAGTTGTTGCCGATCCAGACGCGATCTTCGAATTCCAGCGTCAGCGAATACAAGCGTTTTCCGGATGAGTGGACCAAGGTGACGCTCGATACCGAATCGCCGGATGCCATGCAGGATGCACTTCGCCACGTCAGTGAAACGACGCGAGTCACGCCGGAAGAGGCTTCTCGTCTTGGCTTCGAGGTGGGTGAGGGGCAGATCGAACTGTACTGTGTTGGTGATGACGGCCTGGTTGAGGTGCCGCGCTGGCGCCACGCCATGATCAACTTTCCGCATCCGTTGCTCAAGCAAGGGCTGGTCATTCTCGACACCCCGGGCTTGAACGCCATCGGTGCCGAGCCGGAACTGACGCTTTCACTACTGCCGAATGCCCATGCCGTATTGTTCATTCTGGCCGCCGATACTGGTGTAACCCAGTCCGATATGGCGATCTGGCGCGAGCATATTTGTGGTGGCGGCATGGCCAAGCGCGGTCGCATGGTCGTGCTCAACAAGATCGACGGCCAGTGGGACGAGTTGAAGACGGCGGAGGAAATCGACGCCGAGATCGAGCGCCAGGTCAATACCAGTGCCGATATCCTTGAACTGCCAGCCAGCCAGGTTTTCCCGGTTTCCGCCCAGAAGGGGCTGGTCGCCAAAATCAACGGTGATAGCGCCCTGCTTGAAAAGAGCCGCTTGCCCTTGCTGGAAGCGGCCTTGTCCAAGGAGCTGATCCCGGCGAAGCGCGACATTGTTTGCGAAAGCACCGAGAGCGAGTTCGGGGATGTCAGCCGCCGTGTGCGCGGGTTGCTCGATACTCGCCTCGTCGGCTTGCGCGAGCAATTGACTGAATTGACGGAATTGCGCGGCAAGAACAAGGGCGTCGTCGAATACATGATGGGCAAGGTGCGTTCCGAGAAGGACGAATTCGAGTCCGGCTTGCAGCGCTACTATGCGGTGCGCAGTGTTTTCTCGACGCTGACCAACAAGCTGTTTGCCCACCTTGGTCTTGATGTGCTGCGCCAGTTGACGCACGAAACCCGTGAGGCGATGCTCGAAGCGGCGTTTTCCAAGACCTTGTCCGATGCCATGGCGCATTTCTTCTCGCAGTCGCGTGATGCACTGGCCAAGTCGAATACCGAAATCAGCGAAATCCTGTCGATGATGGAGGCGGTTTACAAGAAGTTTGCTGTCGAGCATGGTCTCAAGCTTGGCTCGCCGACGACCTTCTCACTGCTTCGCTACGAAAAGGAACTCGATCGCCTGCAAGCCTGGTGCGACGATCACCTGAACACCATGGTCAGCCTGCTGACCCATGACAAACGGAATATCACGCAGAAGTTCTTCGAAGAAGTGGCAGTCCAGGTTCGCCGCGCCTTCGAGCACGCCAATCGCGATGCGGAAGTCTGGCTGCGCGCTGTCATGGCGCCGATGGAAACGCAGGTTCGGGAGCACCAGATTCAGTTGAAACGTCGCCTGGAAAGCATCAAGCGCATTCACCAGGCAACCGATACGCTGGAGGATCGTATTACCGAGCTTGATGGCGTCGAGAAAAACCTGCTACAGCAGATCGATGCGCTGGAAGAGATCATCGGTCGTGTTCAGGAAATGCTTCTGCCACTCACCTCGCAACAGCTGGAAGCGGCCTGATTGCCCAAGTGGCCCGTAACGGGCAATAAAAAACCCGCGAAATTCGCGGGTTTTTTATTGGTATCGCAAAAGACTCAGGCGCGCTTGTTGCCAGTGAGCTTTTCGTACTTGACCCAGAGCTGGTCTTCGCTTTCGACGACATCCGGATTCTTCGGGATGCAATCGACCGGGCAGACCTGGACGCACTGCGGTTCGTCGTAGTGGCCGACGCATTCCGTGCACTTGTTCGGGTCGATGACGTAAACCTCTTCCCCTTGGGAAATGGCCTCGTTCGGGCATTCCGGTTCGCACACATCGCAATTGATACATTCGTCGGTAATCATCAGAGCCATAGCTGTTCCTCTCTCGTTTAAGCAGTGGTTGTCGCCCGCAGGCGCTTTTCTACACAAGGTTGCACAAATTTGCTGACATCGCCACCCAGGCGCGCAATTTCACGCACCATGGTAGCGGAGATAAACATGTACTGCTCGCCCGGCGTCAGAAACACGGTTTCGACCTCGGGGTAGACGCTGCGGTTCATGCCCGCCATCTGGAATTCGTATTCAAAATCGGACACGGCGCGCAGGCCGCGGACGACGACCTTGGCGCCCTTTTCGTGGACGAAGTTCATCAGCAGTGTGTTGAAGCCGACGATTTCGACATTCTTCAGGTCACCGAGAATTTCCTGGGCCATTTCGACGCGGTCGGCCAGCGGGAAGCGTGGCTTCTTCGACGGGCTTTCGGCGATGGCCAGAATCAGCTTGTCGAACAGCGTCGAAGCGCGACGGACCAGATCTTCGTGTCCCCGGGTGATCGGGTCGAAGGTGCCTGGGTAGATCGCAACGCGATGGTTGAGTTTGTTCAAGCTGATTCCCCGCCTGTTTCTCGGCGCAACAAGTGAAAGTGGACTTCCCCCGCCTTGCCATGGCGCACTGTGCGCCAATCGCCAAGCGATTTTATTTCGTATTCTGCTTCGACGTAGATTGCTGCATCTTCGTTCAATACGTCTGGAAGGAGTGGTTCCAGACGGTCAATCCAACCTTTTTTGTAGGGCGGATCGAGGAAGATCAGGTCGAATTTTGCCTTCGTCGAGGCCAAATATTGTATCGCATCCGCGCGGATGATCTCTATCGCGCTCGGTTTATGGAGCGATTCGTGGTTTTCATGCAACGCGGCGAGCACTTTCGGTGCCTGTTCGATCATGACGACACGAGCCGCGCCACGCGAGGCTGCTTCGAAGCCGAGGGCACCGCTGCCGGCGAACAGGTCGAGGCAGTGCCAGCCGTCGAGCGCCTGCCCCAGCCAGTTGAAGAGTGTCTCGCGGACGCGATCCGGGGTCGGGCGCAAGCCTTCGCTGTCCGGAAATTTAAGGACGCGCCGGCGGAACTCGCCGCCGACGATACGAACCGAGTTCAATCTGCGGCCACCGTGACCGTGATCAGGCTTTCCGGCCGCACGCGGCGGGCAAAGGCCTGCTTGATCTCGTCGGCGGTCACGGCCTGTACCCTGGCCTGATATTGATCGAGATAATCGAGCGGCAATCCGTAGAAACCGATCACGGCAACGTTGTCGAGGATCTTCTTGTTGCTGTCTAGGCGCAGCGGGAAGCTGCCGGTCAGGTTCGCCTTGGCGGCGGCCAGTTCGTCGTCGCTCGGGCCGTCTTTCAGGAAGCCTTCGAGCACGTCGCGCGCCACCTTGATTGCATCCCTGGCTTGCGAGCGCTTGGTCTGCAGGCCGATCTGGAAGGGGCCGGTCTGCTTGAGCGGGGCGAAGTAGCTATAGACGCTGTAGGCATAGCCGCGCTGGTCGCGGACTTCCTTCATCAGGCGGGAGACGAAGCCGCCACCGCCCAGGGTGTAGTTGCCGACAAGCAGCGGGAAGAAATCGGGATTGCCGCGTTCGACGGCCGGCAGACCGATGTAGACATGGGCCTGGCTGGCTGGGTGAGCGAGCTGGGTCAGGCCTCCTTTTGGCGCTTCGGGTGGGGCTGGCAATACGGCGGCTTGACCCTTGGGTAGTCCGGACGCGATGGCTTCGGCAAGCGTTTCTGCCTCCTGGCGCGACAGATCGCCAACCAGCGTGATGCTGGCGTTGGCTGCGTTGTAGTAGCGGGCGTGGAAGGCGACAAGGTCGTCGCGGTTCAGCGTGCCGACACTTTCCGGTGTGGCCTGACGGCCGTAGGGATGGTTCGGGTACATGGCGGCCCAGAAGGCCTTGCCAGCGATGCTGTCGGGACGGGTCATCGCTTCCTTGAGGCCGGCGATGGTTCGCGCCTTCTCGCGTTCGAAGATGGCGGCATCGAACAGCGGCTTGTGCAGCACGGTCTTCAGGATGTCGAGGGCGGGTTCGCGCTTGTCCCTGGCGGACAGGGTGCGCAGCGCAACGCTGGCGCGGTCGGTGTCAGCACCACCGGTGAGATTGGCGCCAATGTCGGCCAGTTGTTCGGCGATGGCGGTTTCATCGAGCTTGCCGGCGCCGAGATCGAGGGCGGCACGGGTCAGGGCGGCGAGGCCTGATTTGCCGACCGGGTCGAACATCGAGCCGGCGGCAAAGTCGACCTGAACGTCGAGCATCGGCAGGACGCGGCTTTCGACGAAATAGACGCGGGCCCCGGAGGGGGAAACCCAGTGTTCGATCTTGACGCCGGCGAAGACGCTGTGGGTGAGGAGCAGCGCAATGGCTGCAATCAACAGTTTTTTCATGCAAAAAACTCCGTTAAGCGGGGCTGCCAGGCCAGCATCAAGGCCAGGCTGGCAAGCAGTGCCGTGGCGGTGAGCGCCCAGGCTTGAAGGCGGGCGCGCTGGCGCTGGTTTTCGATCTGGGCGACGAGCAGGACATTCTGCTCGCTCAAGGTCTGGATGAGTTCGCTGGAAGCGAGAATTTGCGTACGCAACTTGCGGTTGGCGGCTTCCAGCAAGCTCAGGCGGGCAGAGAAATCGGCATCGGGGGCGATACTTTCGCCGGCGGGGTCGAATTCAGCCGCCTCGGCACTCTTGCGGCCCATGCCTTTCCACATTTTTTTTGCGCTATCGGCGATTTGGGGCGCTTTGCCGAGAACGTCGCTCCACGGCACATTGGTCAGGATGGTCTTCCACGGTAAGGGCATCGATTTGCGCTCTCAGTGGCGGGTGGCGACGGCCGGACGGCGTGGTTTGCCGTCGAGCGGCTGCGGATCGAGGACGCCGATGGTCAGGGCATCGTCGTTGAAGTATTTTCTGGCTACGGCCTGAACGTCGGCGGCTGTGACTTTCTGCAGCTTGTCCAGCATGTGGTCGAGCTTCTGGTAGGGCAGGCCGACCGATTCGATCTGGCCGATTTCCATGGCCTGACCGAACATCGAATCAAGCTTGTAGACCTGACCAGCCACCAGCTGGGCCTTGGCGCGCTTGAGTTCCTGGGTGCTGACACCATCCTTCTGGACACGGACGATCTCGGCGCGCAGCGCAGCTTCCAGATCGGCGATGGTTTTGCCTTCCGACGGCGTGCCGTGCAGGTAGAGCATGCCAGGGCCGCGGGCGGTGTTGTCGTAGTCGATGCCAGCCGACAGCGCGACCTTGTCCTCGCGCACCAGTTTCTTGTTGAAGCGGGCAGCATCGTGGCCATCGAGGATGGAAGCGAGCATTTCCAGTGCGTACGGGTCGCTGTCCTTGTCGATGTCGCGCAGGATCGGCGCCTTGTAGCCCATGATCAGCACCGGCAGTTCGGCCGGGCCCTTGACCGTGACGTGGCGGGGGCCTTCCTGTACGGGCTCGATTTGCTGGCGGCGGGGCGGCAGAGCGCGGCCTTCAAGCGGGCCGTAGTATTTTTCGGCCTGCGCGAAGACTTCCTTGTGATCGACGTCGCCGGTGATGATGACGTAAGCGTTGTTCGGCACGTACCAGGTGTCGTACCAGGCCTTGGCATCGGCGGCGGTCATCGTTTCCAAGTCGTTCATCCAGCCGATGATCGGCCGGCGATACGGGTGAGCCTGGAAGGCGACGGCGTTCATCTGCTCGAACAGTTTGGCTTGTGGGTTGTCATCGGTGCGCATGCGGCGCTCTTCCATGACCACCTTGATCTCCTGCTCGAATTCCTTGGCGTCGACATTCAGGTGACGCATTCGGTCGGCTTCGAGCTGCATCATGTCGGCCAGTTTTTCCTTCGGCACCTGCTGGAAGTAGGCGGTGTAATCGCGGCTGGTGAAGGCGTTGTCCTTGCCGCCGGCGGCCGCGACGCGCTTGTTGAATTCGCCGGGGCCGACACTGGGCGTGCCCTTGAACATCATGTGCTCGAGCACGTGGGCGACGCCGGAGGCGCCATCGACCTCGTCCGTGCTGCCGATGCGGTACCAGACCATCTGGACGGCAGTCGGGGCGCGGTGGTCTTCCTTGACAATCACGCGCAGGCCGTTCTTGAGCGTCGTTTCATAAGGGTTGGCAAGGGCTGCGGTCGACAGACCGGCAGCGAGCAAAAAGGGGACAAGTTGTCGCATACGCATGGGAGAGCGGGGGCTTTCTAAGTGGTCTTTCTGCTAAAATCGGGGCCGCATTTATATCGATCCCGGCGGCATCTTAACGGCTTGCCGCTCGCCTGTCAGCTTGGCCGAAGTCCTTCTAAGACCCAATTCCTCATGTTCAGTTTCCTGAAAAAATCCGGCTCCGAGACCAAGGCCGAAGTTCCGGCTGAAAAGGCCGCTGCGCCCAGCTGGCGCGAACGCCTGTTCAAGGGACTGGCCAAGACCCGTGCCCAGTGGGGCGGCAAGCTCAAATCCATCTTCTCGCGGGGCAAGGTCGATGACGAACTGCTCGAGGAACTGGAAACCCTGCTGTTGACCAGTGACTGCGGCATCGAGGCAACGCAGCACCTGCTCGACGAACTGAAGAAGGCAGCCAAGCGTGACAAGCTGGATACGCCGGAGGCCATCCAGAAGGCGCTGCATGATGCGTTGCTGGAAACCCTGCAACCGCTGGAACAGCCACTCGATTTCTCGACGCACAAGCCTTTCGTGATCATGATTGCCGGGGTCAATGGCGCCGGCAAGACGACCTCGATTGGCAAGCTGGCCAAATATTTCCAGACCCAGGGCAAGAGTGTGCTGCTCGCTGCCGGCGACACCTTCCGTGCCGCCGCCCGCGAACAGCTGGAAACCTGGGGCGAGCGCAACAACGTGACGGTTATCGCCCAGGATAACGGCGATCCGGCGGCCGTGGTCTTCGATGCCATTTCGGCCGCCAAGGCGCGCGGTATCGATATCGTGCTGGCCGATACGGCCGGCCGCCTGCCGACACAATTGCACCTGATGGAGGAAATCGCCAAGGTGCGCCGCGTGATCCAGAAAATCGAGCCGGAAGGCCCGCACGAAACCCTGCTTGTGCTTGATGCCAACATCGGCCAGAACGCGCTGCAACAGGTTAAGGCCTTCGACAAGGCGATCAAGGTGACTGGTCTGGTCCTGACCAAGCTCGACGGCACGGCCAAAGGTGGCGTTGTGACGGCGATCGCCCGGCAGTGTCCGAAGCCGATCCGCTTCATCGGGGTGGGCGAGCAGATCGACGATCTGCGTCCCTTCTCGGCCAAAGATTTCGTCGACGCCCTGTTCGAATGATCGAGGCAAGCAATCTCACCAAGCGCTATCCGGGCGGCCTGGAGGCCGTCAAGGATGTCAGCTTCCAGATCAACGCCGGACAGATGGTGCTGATTACCGGTCATTCCGGTGCCGGCAAGACAACACTGGTCAAGCTGATCGCGACCATCGAGCGGCCGACTTCCGGTAGCCTGGTGGTCAATGGTCAGAACCTGTCGGCGCTGGGGCGCAGTGCCATGCCGCATATTCGTCGCCATTTCGGATTGGTCTTTCAGGATCAGAAGTTGCTGTTTGACCGCAACGCGCTCGATAACGTGCTTTTGCCGCTGCAGATTGCCGGCCAGCCACGGCGCGAGGCGATCCGGCGTGCCCTGGCAGCGCTCGACAAGGTTGGCCTGCTGGCTCGCGAGAAGGCCAATCCGATTGCCTTGTCCGGCGGCGAGCAACAGCGCCTGGCCATTGCCCGCGCGGTGGTCAATCGGCCAACCGTGCTGCTGGCCGATGAGCCGACGGGCAATCTTGATGCCGAGTCGGGTGCGGCCATTCTGGAAATTTTTGCCGACTTCAATCGGGTTGGCGTGACCGTCGTCGTCGCGACCCATGACCAGAGCTGGATCGAGCGCTATCACCCGAACGTGCTGCGCCTTGATCACGGAAGGGTGGTCGAATGAACGCCTGGTTCTCCCATCACCGTGCCGCGCTGGCCTCGGCCTTCCGTCGCCTGTGGGCAACGCCGCTGAATACCTTGCTCTCGCTGCTGGTGATCGGCATTGCGCTGACCCTGCCGGCGTTTGGTTACGTTGCCCTCGACAACTTGCGTGATCTTGGCCGCAATGCGTCCGGTGTGCAGCAGATCACCCTGTTCATGAGCCTTGAGGCGAGCAAGAAGGATGTCGGCGAAATCGAAAATCGCCTGCGTCAGGTCGCCTCTGGCAAATGGCGCTTCGTACCCAAGGAGGAGGCGCTGAAACGCATGCAGGCGAGCGAAGGGATGGCCGAAATTGTCGCCAGCCTGCCGCGCAATCCGCTGCCCGATGCCTTTGTGGTCGAACCGGCCAATACCGAGCCCGAGGCGCTGGAAATCATGCGCAAGGAAATCGCCGGCTGGCCCAAGGTAGCGCACGTGCAGCTCGACTCAGCCTGGGTCAAGCGGTTCGATGCCTTCCTGCGTCTCGGCAAGTTGGCCTTGTGGATGCTGGCTGGCTTGTTCGGTGCCGGACTGGTGGCGGTGACCTTCAACACCATTCGTCTGCAGGTCATGGCGCAGTCGGCTGAAATTGAGGTGGCGCGGATGATCGGGGCGACGGATGCCTTCATTCGCCGGCCTTTTTACTACTTCGGTGCCTTGCAGGGGGCGCTTGGCGGCCTGGCTGCTGCGGCACTGGTGCTGGGGGCCCTGCGCATGCTGGCTGGGCCGGTTGGCGAGCTGGCGGTGCTCTATGGTGGCAGCTTCAGCCTGAAGTCTCCGGGGGCGCTTCAAGTGCTGGCGCTGACTGTTGTCGGTGCCTTCCTTGGCTGGCTCGGGGCGCAGCTTTCCGTCAGCCTGTCCCTGCGGAAGTTTGACTAACACCACAAAGCCAGGGGCTGGCACCAGCCGCCGGGAATTTCTTTGCGCGGTGGGGGCGGCTGCCCTCGCCGGTTGTGCCCCGGCCGGCAAAGCATTGCTGCCGCCCGGCGAACTGCTGGGCATGTCGCATATCCGTGGCCATCGCTTGCGCGACGGCGGCTTTCCGGCCCCGTCAGAAATCCGAAAAACCGGCGTCCTGATCGTCGGCGGCGGTGTTTCCGGTCTGTCGGCGGCGTGGCAGCTGGCCAAATTGGCCGTTGATGACTTTCTTGTGCTGGAAATGGAAAGTGAAGCTGGCGGCAATTCGCGCGCTGGGCAATCGCCGCTGGTGGCTTATCCCTGGGGTGCTCACTATCTGCCGCTGCCGACACGTGAAGCGATCCATGTCCGTGAACTACTGGCCGACTTGGGCGTCCTGCAGGGGGATCCGGGCGCAGTAAAGCCGAGTTACGACGAGCGCTATCTGTGTGCCACGCCGCAGGAACGCGTTTACCGCAATGGACTGTGGGAAGAGGGGCTGCTGCCGCATCGCGGCCTCGATGGGGCCGAACTGGCGCAGCAAAAGCGCTTCCATGCCCGGATGGAGGAACTGAAGCAGGCCAGAGGGCGTGACGGTCGGCGGCTGTTCGCCATTCCGATGGCCTTGTCGAGCGCCGACCCCGAATGGCGAACACTGGACCGGATCACCTTTCGGCAATGGCTGAACGACAACGGTTTTACGGCACCGACGCTGCACTGGTTGGCCAACTATGCCTGCCGCGACGATTACGGCACGGCCTACGATCAGGTATCGGCCTGGGCCGGGTTGCATTACTTTGCCTGCCGCAATGGCGAAGCGGCCAATGCGGCCGCCGATGCCGTGCTGACCGCGCCGGACGGCAATGCCTGGCTGGCACGTGGTTTGGCGCAAAAGGCCGGTGATCGCGTGATGACCGGGGCTACGGTCTGGCGTATCGAGGAAGGCAAATCGAGCGTCGCGGTTGATGTGCTGATGGGCGAAAAAACGGTCCGGTTTGAGGCCCGGCAACTGATTTGGGCGGCGCCGGCTTTCGTTTTGCCGCGAGTCTGGCCGGGAATTCCCGGTGATCTGAGGTTGGCGTGTCTGGCCGGTGATTACGCGCCCTGGCTGACGGCCAACCTGCACTTGTCGAATTTTCCCGAAGAGCGATACGGCGCACCGGCCGCCTGGGACAATGTATTCTTCGATAGTCCCGGTCTGGGTTATGTCACGGCCACTCATCAATTGATCCGCCGACGCTTGAGCGGCACGGTGCTGACCTACTATCGGGCGTTGCACGATGTTGCTCCCACCGAGGGACGGCGCCTGCTGCTCGAGACTTCACGCGAGGCCTGGGCTGAAGGCATCCTGGCTGAACTGGAACAGGTGCATCCGGATATCCGCAAGCTGACGACGCGCCTGGACATCTTCCGGAATGGCCACGCCATGCGCCGTCCGGTGTCGGGTAGCCTCTTTCATGCTCAGCGGGAAAAAATGGCCGATTTTCGCGGCCGGCACATCACGCTGGCCCATGCCGATTTGTCCGGATTTTCATTGTTTGAAGAGGCGCAATACCGCGGCGTGCAGGCGGGGGAACGTGCAAGACAGATGCTTAATGGACGAGGTAGCGTAGCAGCAGCATCTTGAGGTCGTCGGGTTCAACCGGCTTCGACAGGAAGTCGTTCATGCCAGCCTTGATGCAGCGCTCGCGGTCTTCGGCGAACGCATTGGCAGTCATGGCGATGATCGGTACGGCGTTTTGCTCGGGCAGGGCGCGAATCCGGCGGGTAGCTTCCAGGCCATCCATTTCCGGCATCTGCATGTCCATCAGGACCAGATCGTAGTGCTGGATCTTGATCAATTCGACCGCGTGGCGCCCGTTTTCGGCGGTATCTGCGGTGATCCCGAACTCGCCGAGAAGTTCCAGCGCAATTTCGCGGTTGATCGCCTCGTCCTCAACGACCAGCAGATGCCGTCCGCGCAGGCTGTTCTGAACGCCTTTGGCGGAAAGTCCGGCAAAGGTTGAGGTCATGGCATCGACGGCGTCGTCGCCGGGTTTCAGCTGTGCCGTAAACCAGAAGCGGCTGCCGGCGCCGACCCGGCTGCTGACGCCGACCTTGCCGCCCATCAGTTCGGCCAGGCGCCGGGTGATGGCCAGGCCCAGACCGGTGCCGCCGAATTTTCGGCTGGTCGAACTGTCGGCTTGCTCAAAGATGCCGAATAGGCGATCGATGGCATCGTCGGAAATGCCAATGCCCGTATCTTCGACTTCGAAGCGGATCAGTACGCCGTTGCTGTCATCGGCCACGCGCCGGGCTTTGAGGGTGATGCTGCCATGCTCGGTGAACTTGACCGCGTTGCCGGCGTAATTGATCAGGCACTGGGTGATGCGCGTCGGGTCGCCGATAAAGGTATGGGGGAAATCATCCGCCAGCACACGTAATTCGAGCCCCTTTTGGCGAGCACGGTCGCCGAGCACGGATACGACACGCTTCAGGATGCTGGTGATGTCCACGGTTGTTTCGTCGAGAACCAGTTTTCCAGCCTCGATTTTCGAGATGTCCAGAATGTCGTTGATCACCGCCAGCAGATGCTGCGAGGCCGAGTCGATCTTGTCCAGACGGTCGATCTGCTCCAGTGTCGGTGCATCACGGCGTAACAGGTGCACCATGCCGAGCACGGCGTTGAGCGGCGTGCGTATCTCGTGACTCATGTTGGCCAGGAAGGCACTCTTTGATCGATTGGCGGCTTCAGCCGCCTGGCGGGCAATTTCCAGTTGTTCGGTACGTTGCCTGACTTGCGCTTCAAGGTGGGTGTGATGTTGTTCCAGTTCCTTGGCCACGCGTCGGTTTTCGCTGATGTCGGCGAACGAGACGACGACACCAGTAATCACGCCATCGCGTAGCTTGGCCGTGATGGTCAGGCGCACCGGAAAGCATTCGCCATTTTTCCGCCAGAAGACATCCTCCAGGCGCCGGCTTTGGCCATCCCTGGCGGTCAGGATCAGTGGGCATTCGGCCAGCGGCAAGGGCGTGCCGTCGGCTCGATGGTGGTGAAAGAGGGTATGGGTGTTCTTGCCCAGTGCCTCGTCTTCCTGGAGACCAAGGTAGTCCAGTGCGGCGGGATTGATGAAGGTGCAAACCCCGTCGAGGTCGGTGCCGTAGACGCCTTCGCCCAGTGTCTGGAGAATCATCCGTTGCCGGGATTCACTCTCGATCAGCGCCTGCTCGGTATGGACCAGTTCGGTCAAGTTGATGTCGAGGCAGAACATCATCGGCCCCTTATCGGCCGTGTCGATGACGGTATGGCTCGAATAGACCTCGACCGTGCTGCCATCCTTGCGCTGCAATTTGAGCCGGCTGGGTGGAATGCCTGTCTTGTGGGAGAACATCCATTGCACGGCGCCCCGGACGTCCTCGCGCATGGCGGGGGGGATGATCAGGTCGAGCAGGGATTTGCCGAGCGCTTCCTGCGCGGTGTAGCCATAGGTAGTTTGCGATGCATTGTTCCAGTAGGCGACGGTACCGTCAGCCAGGTAGCCCTGAATGGCCAGGGTTTCGACGTTGTCGAAAATGGCCCGGAAGCGGGCTTCGGCGGCCGAGAGTTGAGCCATCGTCGCCTTGGTTCGCGAGCGTTCGCCCTTGAGGCGGCGTATCGTACGGAACAGGGCCAGAACGATGGCTATCAGGACGCTGATGCCGAGTATGGCGATCACCGCAATGACGGCACCGAACTGCACGAAAACATCATTTATCGTGAACTTTGGCGGGGCATCAAAAGGCGACAGGCGGAGCTGGCGCATCAATTCATCAACTGGACGGTAGTCTTCAGGAATGGTGAAGCCATGAATATTCATGGCTCGCGCCGTTTCCCCGTCGGCCGGCAGGGAAAGAATGGCTGCAGCGACCTGCCGCGCCAGATTGTTTTCTGTCCAGGGCATCGCGGCAACTGGCCATTCCGGATACAGCCGGGTTGACCGGACGAGTGGAAAGTCGCCGGGAGGCTGGGGGTTGATGACCCGCAATTGCCTGGCATCCAGCTTGTTCTCCATTTGCATGGCTTCGAGGAGGCCGGTGCGAACGAAGGCTGCGTCGGCCCGTCCGGCCAGCAATTCCTGAATGGCTTTGTCCTGGGGCTGGCCGGTCTCGATGATCCGGGCGTCGTTTGGCAGGTGGATGCCTGCCTGCAACAGTTCGAAGGCCTGCATCTGATAGCCGCCAAGCGATGCCATGCTGCTGGCCGCGATACGTTTTCCCCGCAGATCGGCGAGCTGCTGGATGTCTGTCTTGTCGCTGCGGGTGAGGATTACGCCGCCAAAACTGGACAGTGCTTTGCCGCCTTCTTTTTCAACCAGCGTGGCCAGTGGCGAGAGCAAATGTTCCTGCTTGGCCAGCAGGATGTAATGTGCCGGTTGGGTCAGGACGAAATCGATCTGCTTGTTCCTGACGGCGGCCTCGAGCTCCGGGTAATTGAGCGCGACCAGCGTGATCGGCTGGCTCGGCTGGATGCTGTTGAGGTAGTCGATCAGCGGTTGCCAGCGTGCTTCGGTTTCCGCTTTTGGGCGGTAGGCCAGGACGGCGAATTTCGCCGATTTTTTGGCTTCGGTCGCGGTGCCGGTGGGCTCCATGCCATGCGCGACAGATAATCCGGAGAGCAGCCAGAAGACGGCCGCAACAATGCTTAGCCAGCAATTAACCATGGTGCGTCGGCTTTGAAGCACACGAACCCCGCTCGGAATTATCGTTTAGAAGCTGACGGTCATATTAGCAACAGGTGTTATCGATAGATAGCGATTTCCATTAGGCATTTTTTCTGGGTAATCGTTCAGTACAGCAGGAAGGTTTTGCTTTCCGCTTGCCAGGCCCGTTCGTCGGCGGTTGCCAGGACATCCAGATCGTTGGCACTTGCCTGCGGATCATCCACCCATTCCCGCAATAGCGGCGAGCCGTTGATCAGGTCGATGGCCAGCCGGTCATGTTCGTATTCGTAGGCAAAGTCGCGCCACAGCGGGTAATCGGGATAAAGCCGGCGGATGGCCTTGAAGGCCAGCGCCTGGATGCGCCAGGGCAGAAAGGCCTCGTGGTCGTAATAGGGGCCTTCGCAATGGATCTGCACGCCGTGATTAAGCTTGCCGGCATGCTTGTGGAAGGTCGGTTCGAACCAGATTTCACGCAGCTTGCAGCCCCTCAGCCACTGTGGGGCAAAGGCCTGCATTTCGGCGATCACGGCGCGGGCATCGATATCCGGAGCGCCGAAGATTTCCAGCGGCCGGGTGGTGCCGCGCCCTTCGCTCAAGGTGGCCCCTTCTAGCATGACGGTACCGGCATAGGCGCGGGCCATCCACAGATTGGGCGCGTTCGGGCTGGGGTTGATCCAGGTTCGCTCGCCCAGTGGCCAGCCGTAGCCGGGGGCGGCATCCGGTTGCCAGCCCTGCATCGTGATGACCTGATAATCGACATCGAGCTTCAGGGTGGCGATGAACCAGTGACCGAGTTCGCCCATGCTCAGGCCGTGGCGCATCGGCATGGCACCGGCGCCGACAAAGCTTTCCCAGCCGTCGCGCAGCGTCAGGCCCTCGACCGGCCGACCGGCCGGATTGGGGCGGTCGAGTACCCAGACGGTCTTGCCGTGTTTTGCCGCCGCTTCAAGCACGTAGCGTAGCGTGGTGATGAAGGTGTAGATGCGGCAGCCCAGATCCTGCAAATCGACGAGCAAAACGTCGAAAGTATCCATCATGGCATCGGTGGGCCGGCGCACGTCGCCATACAGGCTGAAGACCGGGATGCCATGTTGCGGGTCGAGGAAATCGGGTGACTCGACCATGTTGTCCTGCTTGTCGCCGCGCAGGCCGTGTTGTGGGCCGAAGGCGGCGGTCAGCTTGAGGTCGGGCAGGGCGGCCAGGGCATCGAGCGAATGGGTCAGATCGGCGGTCACCGAGGCCGGGTGGGCGAGCAGGGCGATGCGCTTGCCGGCCAACGAGCGGCGCAGGGCGGAGTCGGCGAGCAGGCGGTCGATGCCGAACAGAATGGTCTGGGTCATGGCGTGTTTCGGTTCAAAGTCAGCGTAAAACTCTGACGGAGATGGAAATCGGGTTGGGTGGCGCAGTGTGCCAATGCCCAGTAGCTTTTGCTGCCGTCGGCAGCTTCGATGACTGCGCTCAGGCCGAGTTGCAGCATTTTTCCGGTGGGCAGCAGTGCCGGGCCGAGTTCGGCTGTTAGTTGAAAACCATCGGCCAGGCGCTGCATCGTGATTCGCGGGGCATCCGGCGGGGTGGTGCCGGTGTCGCGCTCCCGGCAATCCTTGAAGTCATAGACCGCCCATTGGCCGGATGGCGAGAAATTGAATTCCCGGTATTGCTTGTCATCAACAGCGGCAACGAAGGCCTCGCAGCAAGTGTGCTGCCACAGATTGTCGGCCGGACCGGAGGGGAGCGCCGACGGAATCAGGAGCGCGGCCAGCCTGCCCCGCACGCAGTAACGCAAGATCAGGCCACCCGCTGCGCCGGGTTCGACCGTGACTTCGATGGCATCGAGCGCGGTGCACGGTGCCGCGGGGTGGCAAAACAGATGGGCGATTTTGGGGGCGAGCAAGGTGATTCTGGGCGATGAAAAAGATGGGCAGGCAGTACTTTAACTGCTTGCCTTGCTTGTTGTTCCGGTCGACCGCAAAAAACCGCCAGAATCCACGGCCGCCCTTGGTTGGCAAAGGCTTTTGGGGTAACTTACCGCCTTTCAGCAAACGCTTTCCGGGAGAGAAAAGTGACGCCGCTGCGCATCAACCTAGAACAAGAAGATATTCCGACGCACTGGTACAACATCGTTGCCGACATGACGAATCCGCCGGCGCCGCCGCTCGGGCCGGATGGCAACCCGGTGCCGCCGGAAGCAATGGGCGCGATTTTTCCCGGGCCGATCCTTGAGCAGGAAATGTCGGCTGAACGCTGGATCGCCATTCCCGAAGAAGTCCGCCAGATCTACGCCTTGTGGCGCCCGGCGCCGCTCTGCCGCGCCTTGCGTCTGGAACAGGCGCTCGGCACGCCGGCCAAGATTTTCTACAAATACGAAGGTGTTTCGCCAGCCGGTTCGCACAAGCCGAACTCGGCCGTGCCGCAGGCCTATTTCAACAAGATCGCCGGCACCAAGCGGCTGACCACCGAAACCGGCGCCGGCCAGTGGGGTTCGTCGATTGCCTTCGCCGGCCAGATGTTCGGCCTGCCGGTGCGCGTCTTCATGGTCAAGGTCAGCTACGAGCAGAAGCCTTTCCGCCGCTCGATGATGCAGACCTGGGGCGCCGAAGTCTTCGCCAGTCCGACCAATCTGACCAACGCCGGCCGCGCTGCGCTGGCCGCTGATCCCGACAATCAGGGCTCGCTCGGCCTGGCGATTTCGGAAGCGGTCGAAGAAGCGGCGGCCGACCCCGGCACCTGCTACACGCTCGGTTCCGTGCTCAACCACGTGCTGCTGCACCAGTCGGTCATCGGCCTTGAGGCCAAGAAGCAGTTCGACAAGATCGGCCTTTATCCGGATGTGATCTTCGGCCCCTGTGGCGGCGGTTCCAGCTTTGGCGGGATCGCTTTCCCCTTCCTGGCCGACAAGGCTGCCGGCGACAAGCGCGCAGCCAACCTGCGCTGTGTCGCGGTCGAGCCGACCTCCTGTCCGACGCTGACCAAGGGCCACTATGCTTACGACTACGGCGACGTTTCCGGTTATACGCCGATCATGAAAATGTACACGCTCGGCCACGACTTCATGCCGCCCGGCATCCATGCCGGTGGTCTGCGCTACCACGGCGATTCGCCGCTCGTCTCGCAACTGCTCCACGAGGGGCAGGTCGAGGCGCTGGCCGTGCCACAGGTGGCGACTTTTGAAGCCGGCGTCCAGTTTGCCCGGGCCGAAGGCATCATCCCGGCGCCGGAGTCCTGCCACGCCATCCGCGCCGCCATCGACGAGGCGCTGAAGTGCAAGGTGACGGGCGAGGCGAAGACCATCCTGTTCAGCCTGACCGGCCACGGCCATTTCGACATGGCTTCGTACGACAAGTTTTTCTCCGGGCAACTGGAAGATTACGACTACCCGGCCGAAGCGATTGCCGAGTCGTTGAAGCATTTGCCGAAAGTGGGCTGATCCGGTGAAAGTCCTTGTTTTTCTGCTGGTCCTTGTCAATCTGCTGTTCTACGCCTTTGGCGCTGGTTATTTCGGTCGCCTGGACAATCCCGATGCCGGGCGGCTTGAGCATCAGGTGAAGCCCGAACGCATGCGTATCGTTTCCCGTGGCGAAGCGCCGGCTGCTGCTCCGGCCAAGGAGGAGCCGGCCAAGGAGGAGCAGCCGAATCCGGCGCCTGCAGAGCCGGCTTTGCCTGAGGTTGCCAAGGAGGAGGTCGCCAAGCCTGTCGAGCCTCCCTCGGTTTGCCTGGCGTGGGAACATCTTTCTGTCGCCGATGCTGATCGCCTGACCGGGGTGCTTGCGAACAAGTTCAAGGAATTCAAGCTTAGCCGCCGTCTTGTTGCGGCGGAGGGCAACGGTTGGTGGGTTCATATTCCGCCGCTGGCCAGCAAGGCCGAGGTCGAAAAGAAAGCTGGGGAGTTGCGTAACCTGGAGGTGACCGACTTCTTTGTGGTTCAGGAGGGCGTCAGTCGTTCAGCTATTTCACTTGGCGTTTTTTCCTCCGAGAAAGGCGCGCAGGATCGATTGGCCGAACTGAAGAGCAAGGGGGTTCGTTCAGCCCGTGTGGCACCGCGTCCGGGTAAGGACAGCACGGTGAAGCTGCAGGCAACGGGTCCGGCTACCGATAAGAGCGCCTTGATCGCCGCAGCAGGCAAAGCGCTGCCCAAGGCTGAAGCGCTGGTCTGCAAGTGAGCTGCTTCGTTGTCGGCCTGACGGGCGGAATTGGCAGTGGCAAAAGCACCGTTGCTGATTTGTTTGTCGAACAAGGGGCCGTTCTGGTCGATACCGATGCCATTGCCCACGAATTGACCGCAGCTGGCGGTGCGGCCATGCCGGCCTTGATCGCCGAGTTTGGGGCCCTTGTCGCCACGGCGGACGGCGCGATGGATCGCGCCGTCATGCGCCGACAGGTTTTTGCTGACCCTTCGGCCAGGGTCAGACTCGAGGGCATCCTGCATCCGCTGATCCGTCAGCTGTCAGCCGAACGTTGTCGGGCAGCGGCTTCACCTTATGTGATCCTGGCGGTGCCTTTGCTGGTTGAGTCCGGCACCTACCGCGAGCGTTGTGATCGCATCGTCGTGGTGGATTGCCCGGAAAGCCTGCAAATAGAGCGAGTGATGGCGCGCAACGGCATGTCGGCCGATGAGGTAAAGGCAATCATGGCGGCTCAGGCAACGCGTCAGCAACGGCTGGCCGCGGCGAACGATGTCGTTGTCAATGATGCCGATCAGGCAAAACTTTATGCCCAGGTCAGCGCCTTGCATCTTCAGTATCTGAAACTTTCGGCTGAAAAAGTTAAAGCTTCCTGTTGAGATTTGACTGCAAATGGCTCAGAATTAACAAAATTTTCCGTTCTCCAGGCCACTAGTCGCGTGATTACTTACGAATATCCGTTCAATGAGCGCATCCGCACCCTGCTGCGTCTTGAGGATTTGTTCGAAAAAACCGCGTATTTCACTCAGGAAGATGGTGCCCTCGAGCATCATGCCGCACTCGTCTCGATGTTCGAGATCCTTGAGGTGGCTGGGCGCGCCGATCTGAAGATGGACCTGATTCAGGAACTGGAGCGTCAGCGCCAGACCCTGCTGGCCTTCCGCAATAACCCGGATATTTCCGAAGAGGCCTTGTCGGGTGCTCTTTACGAAATCGAACAGTCATCAGCCGCTTTGCTCGGCATGGCTGGCAAGATCGGCCAGTATTTGCGGGAAAACGACTGGCTGATGAGTATCAAGAGCCGTGCGGCAATTCCCGGCGGCGTCTGCGAATTTGATCTTCCTTCGTATCACTGGTGGTTGCATCGTTCTCCCGAAACCCGGCGCGATGCGCTGGAGGGGTGGCTCAAACCCATGTTGCCCTTGCGTGATGCGGCGGCCATCGTGCTGCGCCTGCTGCGCTCCAGCGGTCGGCCGAAGAGCTACACAGCAACCAATGGCCAGTTCCAGCTCAACCTCGGCGGTTCTGCCGCCCAGATGGTGCGCGTCACGGTGCATGTCGACGAACAGGCAATCCCCGAAGTCAGTGCCAACAAATATTTCCTGAACATCCGCTTCACCAAGCCACCGGCTGGTGAAATCAAGGCCCGGGGCTGCGAGCGCGATGTTGCCTTCGACCTTACCTTCTGCAATCTGTAATGGCCGTACGCAAGGTCCGTTGTCCGCAATGCGGTAAAGACGCCCTGTGGGCGCCGGAGAACCCGTGGCGTCCCTTCTGTTCTGAACGCTGCAAGCAGATCGATCTCGGTTGCTGGGCCAGCGATTCCTACCGGATTCCGGTGCCGGATGACAGCAACGAGCCGGGCACCGATCCCGATCCTACCAGCCGCGCATAAGCGCCAATCCGTGGGCGCCGTGGCCTTGGGCCTCGGCCAGCATTCCCGGTTTCATGCCGCCCAGCGCAAACACCGGCAGCGTATTGCCGGCCAGTCGCCCTTCGAATTCAGTCCAGCCGAGCCCGCTTGATTCAGGATGGGTTAGCGTTGGCAATACCGAACCCAGCAGCGCGTAATCCAGACCAAGTTCGCCGGCCCGGACGATTTCCTCCGCGCTATGGCAGGAGGCGCCCACCCAGGTGAAGTCCGGGCGTTGCTGGCAAGCGGCCAAGCGTGCCGCTGACAGGTGGACGCCATCGGCGCCGATGCGTCTGGCCAGTGCCTCATCGTCGTTGATGACAATCGTGGCGCCATGGCTGCGGGCCAGTTGCAGCACGGTTTCGGCAAACCACAGGCGCTGGGCTGACGGCAGGCTTTTGTCGCGAATCTGGATCAGGCGCAGGCCGGCATTCAGGGCTTCTTCGAGGCGCTCCAGCTGGCGCTCGGTGCCTTCGCTTTCAGCCATCGTGATGGCCATCGTTGTCGGCAACGACAGGGCTTTCAGGATCGGGTCGTTGGCCGGCAGGATGGGGGCGACGCTGGCGGCCCCTCCTGTTTTTTGCCACTCGACTGCCGAATGTTCGAGCGGTGCGGTGATGCCGATCTCGCCATCCCAGGCGGTGACTCGCCAGAAGTTCAGGCGGACGGTGGCATGCGGGTAGGTAAATTTCCGGGTCAGCCACGGCGAGCAGGCGGTGACCGTGATGCCCAGCTCCTCCTGTAGTTCGCGGATCAGTGCCTGGCGGACGGTTTCGCCGGGTTCGACCTTGCCGCCGGGGAATTCCCAGTAGCCAGCGTAAACCTTGCCTTCCGGACGCTGGGCGAGCAGGAATTCGCGGCCATCGGCACGCAGCATGACGGCAGCGGCAACTTCGACGATCTTGGTCATTTGGTTTTCTTTTTGGCTGGTTTCTGACGGCCGGCCAGGTCCTTGGCGAATTGCCAGGCGACGCGGCCCGAGCGTGAGCCGCGGCCGAGCGACCAGTTCAGCGCCTCGCGTTCGCTGTCGGCGATGACCTTCTCCGGCACGCCGAGTTCGCGCGCCCAGTGCTGGAAAACGGCGAGATAGTCTTCCTGGCTGAATGGATAGAAGGAAATCCACAGGCCGAAGCGATCGGACAGCGAGACTTTTTCTTCCGTTGTTTCGCCGGGGCGGATTTCATCATTGACGGTGTGCGTTTCAAGATTTTCCGAAAAATACTCCGGCATCAGGTGGCGACGGTTTGACGTGGCGTAGATCAGCACATTGTCGGGCGGCGCCGCGACCGAGCCGTCGAGCACCGATTTCAGGGCCTTGTAGGCGGTTTCTCCGGCCTCGAAGGACAGGTCGTCGCAGAAGATGATGAACTTTTCCGGGCGGCCTTCAAGCAGATCGATGATGTCGGCCAGGTCGACCAGATCATCCTTGTCCACCTCGATCAGGCGCAGCCCCTTGGCCGAAAACTCGTTGAGCATGGCCTTGACCAGCGAAGACTTGCCGGAGCCGCGCGAGCCGGTCAGCAGCACGTTGTTGGCCGGGTTGCCGGCAACGAACTGGCGGGTGTTGGCGGTGATGCGCTCCTTCTGGTCGTCAATCGTTTCGAGATCGGACAGGCGGATCGGGTGCGGGTGACGGACCGCCTGCAACCAGCCTCGGCCGTTGGTCTTGCGCCAACGGAAGGCAACAGCGGCTTGCCAGTCGGGTTGCGGCAGCGGTGGGGGCAGGGCGGCATCAAGGCGGGCCAGGGCGGCTTCGGCCAGGGCAAGCAGGCGTTCCAGTTGGGGGGAATCAGTCATGGTGGCGGGTATACTTCGCGGCAAATCGAGAACTCTAGCGAAACCCATGCGAAAAATCCAAGTTGCTGTCTTTTTATTTGTTGGCCTGCTGGCGGCTTGTTCGACCGTGCCGCCGAGTTCCGCGCCGACGACCTGCGCGCAGTGTCAGCCATGTCCCGCCTGTCCGGCGGTGACGCCCGCCATCACGCCAGCGCCCGCGCCAACTTTTTCGCGCTCGCTGCTGCCGGCAAACTGGAGCGATTTGCCCGGGTGGGCCGAAGACGACGTCACGGCGGCCTGGCCGGCGTTCATGCAATCCTGTCGCGGTATTGTCAGTCGGGGCAATGCGGCTGGCTGGAAGCGCGTCTGTGAGCTGGCAAGGGCCGCCGATGGCAAGCCGGGCAACGACGTACGGCGTTTCTTCGAGCGGCATCTGAAGCCTTATGCCATTGCCAACGGCGATGGCTCGGTGAGCGGGCTGGTGACCGGCTATTACGAACCCTTGTTGCGGGGAAGTCGGACCAAGGCCAAGGGCTACGAGCAGCCGGTGCGTGGTGTTCCCGATGACCTTCTGACGATCGACCTGTCGGCGGTCTTCCCGGAGCTCAAGGACAAACGCGTGCGTGGCCGGCTGGAGGGCAACAAGGTGGTGCCCTACTGGTCGCGGGCCGAGATCGCTGCGCGCGGCGACAAGCTTCCCGGTAAGACCCTGCTCTATGTCGATGACGCCGTCGAGCTGTTCTTCCTGCAGGTGCAAGGCTCCGGGCGGGTCAAGCTGGCTGATGGCGGCATGGTTCGCCTGAATTACGCCGACCAGAACGGTTACCAGTACCAGTCCATCGGCAAGGCCTTGGTCGAGCGTGGCGAACTGAAGCTGGAAGAGGCTTCGATGCAGGGGATCCAGGCTTGGGCGCGGGCCAATCCGGCGCGTCTTGAAGGTCTGCTGAATACCAATCCGAGCTACGTCTTTTTCCGCGAAGTGGCGAACAGCAACGACGGTCCGGTTGGCGCTCTGGGTGTGCCGCTGACGGCGGAGCGCAGTATTGCCATTGATCCGCGCTCGGTCCCGCTTGGCTCGCCGGTTTTTCTGGCAACGACACGCCCGAATTCGGCGGTGCCGTTGAATCGTCTGGTCATGGCGCAGGATACCGGGGGGGCAATCAAGGGCGGCGTCCGTGCCGACTTTTTCTGGGGTTTCGGCAAGGAAGCCGGTGATCAGGCCGGGCGGATGAAACAGAGCGGGCGGATGTGGATATTGTTGCCAACCGAGCTTGCTCCGAAATGAGGCGGCCACGCACCGCCAATGAGCGGCGCGCTTAAAATATGCACCAAACAGGTGCTATTTGATTGATAATGCTATTTGCAATGCACTGATTTGTAACATGTTTAATGCACTGGAATGGTGCTTGCTTTCGTGTCCGGGATATTTGTCTTGGGGGTTTCATGGAAACGTATCAGTCCAGCAGTAATGTGCTCTTTGTTTTGCTCGGTGCCATCATGGTTCTGGCCATGCACGCAGGCTTCGCTTTTCTCGAAGTCGGCACCGTGCGCAAGAAAAATCAGGTCAATGCGTTGGTCAAGATCCTGACCGATTTTGGCGTCTCTACGGTGGCTTACTTCTTTGTGGGCTACACCATCGCTTATGGCGTCAATTTTTTTAGCGGTGTCGAGACGCTGTTGCAGAAGAGCGGCTTCGAGCTGACCAAGTTCTTCTTTCTGCTGACCTTTGCGGCAGCGATTCCGGCCATTATTTCCGGCGGTATCGCCGAGCGGGCCAAGTTCCATCCGCAATTGATCGCCACCTTCCTGCTGGTTGGCTTCGTCTATCCCTTCTTCGAGGGCATTGCCTGGAATCAGGCCTTCGGCATTCAGGCCTGGCTGAAGGCGAGCTTCGGCGAGGAGTTCCACGATTTCGCCGGCTCGGTCGTCGTGCATGCGATGGGTGGCTGGATCGCCTTGCCGGCCGTGTTGCTGCTCGGCGCCCGCTATGGTCGCTATAACAAGGATGGTCGTATTTCTGCCCACCCGCCTTCATCAATCCCCTTCCTTGCCCTGGGGGCATGGATTCTGATTGTTGGCTGGTTCGGCTTCAATGTGATGAGCGCCCAGACGCTCGACAAGATTTCCGGCCTGGTGGCCCTTAACTCGCTGATGGCCATGGTCGGCGGCACCCTGGTCGCGCTGGTGGCTGGCAAGAATGACCCCGGCTTCCTGCACAATGGCCCGCTGGCCGGGCTGGTCGCCGTCTGCGCGGGCTCAGACCTGATGCACCCGATTGGGGCATTGGTCGTCGGTGGTGTCGCTGGCGGGCTTTTCGTCGTCATGTTTACGCTCGTTCAGAACCGCTGGAAGATCGATGACGTGCTCGGTGTCTGGCCTCTGCATGGCATGTGTGGCGCTTGGGGTGGGATTGCCGCCGGTATCTTCGGCAGCAAGGCTTTTGGTGGCGCCGGTGGTATCGCGTTCATGCCTCAGCTGATCATGACGCTCATGGCTATTGCCGTTGCCCTGGTTGGCGGTACGCTCGTCTATGGTGCCTTGAAGGCCACGCTGGGCTTGCGTCTCGATAAGGAAGAAGAGTACGAGGGGGCCGACCTCAGTATTCACAGGATTACGGCGACGCCGGAGCGCGAGCCAAACTGGTAATTTGATTCTATGAAATAAAGTCTGTCGGATAGATTTTGACAAGAAGCCCCGCCATGATGCGGGGCTTCTTGTTGATGGGTGTGGCAGAACTAATTTTCATTGGAAGCCGCGAACGTAAATTCTGCTGTTCGGCCAAAGTTGACCTTGGTTCTCTGGCCAAAACAAGGCTGCAATGCGCCGGGAACGCCGTTCCCGTCTTCAGTTAGTTGGAAACCTGGTGATGAACGGACATCAGCGGTTGCTCGCCACTGGTGGCACGTACTCCGGCACCTTGTTCTTCACTGGCGGTTGCGCCTTGAGATAGGCGAAGAGCGCGCGCAGATCATGCTCCGGTAATGAGCCGACCGATTGCCAAGGCATCGGCGGCATGATCGGGCGGCCGGCGCCGAGGTGCTTGCCCTTGCGCATTGCCTGAATGAAATCCCTTTCGCTCCAGGCACCGATACCGGTTTCCCAGTCCGGCGTCAGGTTGCTGGCGTAGGAAACGCCCCAGGGACCGACGAAGGCGGTCATGCTGCCGGCGCCGCCCCAGTTCCAGGGGCCTTCGAGCTTGGGCGGTGCCGGCAGGACGAGTTCGGCCGGGTGCCCGGAGAGGCCGCGTTCCATCTCCTTTTCCGGGCCGTTCGGGCCAAGCTTGAACGGTGTGTGGCAATCGACGCAGCCGCCGTAAGCGGCCAGCTGGGCACCGCGCTTGACGCGGGCTGGGTCGGCTTCGCCGGCGAGGGCGGTGCTACCAACCAGGCTCAAGGAAATAATCGTGGAAGTCAGTGTGGTAAGGCGCATTTTGGGTTCTCCGTTGGGGGGGGTTAAGGCTCGACGCGATGCGCAAAGTTGCCTTGCCGCGGCAGCAATGGCATCGGCTTGTGGCACGGTGGCCTGTTCGAGCGGGAAGCTGGATGGCACCGGGGCGTCCGGGCCGCCGAGGCGGACAACGGGCGCCTTGAGGCTGGCAAAGGCCTGTTCGGCGATTAGCGCGGCGATTTCGGCGCCGACACCGCACAGGCGGTTGGCTTCATGGACGACCACGACGCGCCCGGTCTTCCGGGCGGTGGCGAGGATGGCAGCCTCGTCGAGCGGCTTCAGGCTGCGCAGGTCGATGACTTCGGCGGCGATTCCTTCGGCCGCCAGGATTTCTGCCGCCTGCGCGCAGTGATGCACGGTCTTGCCGTAGGAAATGAGGCTGACATCCGTGCCGGCGCGAACCGTGGTCGCCTGACCGAGCGGTATCGGCACGGCTTCGCTTGGCACTTCGCTGGGTTGATAGAGCAGGCCGATGTCAAGCAGGAAAACGACCGGGTTGTCGTCGCGGATGGCCGTCTTGAGCAGCGCGCGGGCGTCGGCCGGGTTGCTTGGCATGACGACCTTGAGGCCGGGGCTATGCACGAACCAGGCTTCGACGTTGTGGTTGTGCTGGGCGCCAACGCCCCAGCCGGCTCCCGTCATGGCCAGAGCGACCAGCGGGAAGCTGAATTGGCCGCCCGACATGTAGCGCAGTTTGCCGGCGCTGTTGACCAGTTCGTCCATGGCATAGCAGAGGAAGGGAGCGAAGAGCAGATCGGCGACCGGGCGCAGGCCTCCGGCGGCGGCACCGGCTGCCGTGCCGGCGATGATCCCCTCGGCCAGCGGCGTGTTGCGGACACGCAGGGCGCCGAATTCGGCAACGAGTTCATGGCGCTTGGTGGCAATACCTTCGCCGAAGGCAATGACCTTGTGGTCACGGCGCATTTCCTCGGCCAGGGCCAGGCCGATGGCATCGTTCAGGGTGAGTGTGGGCATGGCGATCTCAGGCGTAGACGTCGAGGGTGAGTTCCTCGATGGATGGGAAAGGGGAGGCGGCGGCAAAGGCGACTGCGGCGGCGATGCGCGCCTCGACTCGGGCCGCAAGTTCGGCGTCGGCGGCAACATCGAGATGTCCGTCGGCGATCAGACGATCTCGGCAGAGGGCAATCGGGTCGCGGGCCAGCCAGGCGGCGAGTTCCGCCTTGTCGACATAACCCTGGTCGTCCGGTTCGAAATGGCCGCGTGTGCGGTAGGTCAGCACTTCAAGCAGCACCGGGCGGCGGGTGTCGCGCACCTGGGTGGCGGCTTCGCGGGTGGCCTCGAGCACGGCGAAGACGTCGTTGCCGTCGACGGTTCGCACCGGGATTCCGTAGCCGGCCCCCCAGTCGGAGACGTGTTCGCAGCTCATCGCTTCGCGGCGATGGACGAAGGCCTGCCACTGGTTGTTCTCGCAGATGTAGAGCACCGGCAGGTTCCACAGGGCGGCCAGATTGAGCGATTCGTGGAAGCTGCCTTCGCAGGCGGCACCGTCGCCAAAGAAGCAGGCGACGATGCCGGGCCGGCCCTGCATTGTCTGGGCGAGGGCGACGCCGGGCGCGAGCGAGAGTTCGCCGCCGACGATGGTGGTGGTCAGCACGATGCCGAGTTCCTTGGCGGAGATGTGCAGCGATCCGCTCCGGCCCTTGCAGTAGCCGTCGCGACGGCCCATGACTTCGGCCAGCAGGCGGCCTGGGTCGGCGCCGCGCGCCAGCAGGTGGCCGGCGCTGCGGTGGTTGGTCAGGATCAGGTCGTCGATAGCGAGGGCGTTGATGGCGCCGACGGCGGCGGCTTCCTGGCCGACCGAGGTACAAGTGCCGGGAATGCGCCCGTCGGTGCTGCCCCGGACGATGGCGTTTTCGTAGGCGCGGATCAGCAGTAGCTGTTCATACAGTCGGAGCGGATCGACGGCGGTTGGAAATGCGTTCATGGCGACTCCTGTCTGGTGTGTTGACGGAAGTCTAGGCGGCCAAAAAAGCAGGACAAGGGGCGTGGTGCCCGCTTACGAATCTTTTAAGAAATGCTGAATGAAGATTTAAGAAAGGCGGCTGCCAGAGCCGGAAAATCAGCTCTCGACCAGCGTCAGAGGGCGCTCGACGGTGAGTGCGAAACGACCGCGCCCGGTCTTGCCGATGGCGATGCCGACATTACGCTCGGCCAGCCGCCGTTGCAGCAGCACGAGGCGAGCTTCGAGGTTGTCGCTGGCGCCCGGTAGTCGGATGCGGGAATCGACCCGCAGGCCCTTGTTGGTGAAGCCGGTGCGGCCGCGTCGGGTGAAGTCGTTGAGCAGCGCCCAGAGAATGGCGCCGGCCACGCCCTTGATCAGGTAGTCATCGTCGAGAAACACGCTGTCGTTGGCGGCAAAGTGGCGCACGGTCAGCAGCGCGCCTTGCGGTGGCGCCGGCGGGCGCTCGGTGACCGGCATGTCGTCCGATGCCTCGTCCGTCATCTGGTGATGCTGCATTGCCAGGCCAAGCTGGGCGGCGAAGACGACCAGCGCGTCTTCTTCGTCATAGCCGAAATGCAGGTCGGCCAGGCTTTCGACGTAGATGACGCCAAGCAGCCGGTCGCCGGCGACGATGGGGATCGCCATCTGGCTGGCGGCGTTGGGCAGGCCGGGGAGCGGGATGGCGGTTTCCAGGGCGTCGATCTGCCCCTCGGCGGCCAGCCCGTCGCGGACGGTGCGGCCGTAGGTGTACTCGCTGCTCATGAAACCGATGCGGATCGGCGAACGTTCGCGGGCGCAGATGCCGATCAGGCCGGAACCGACCGGAATCTCGGAGCCGATGCCGGATTGCGTGTAGCCGCGGCTGGCAAGCGTGAACAGGCAGCCGCGTGCCTCGTCGTGCATCAGCAGCATCAGATGGCTGAATCCGAATTTCTTTTCCAGACAATCCACGGCCTTTTCGAGCAGGCATTCGAGGTTGGCGCAGGCGCTCAGGTGCTCGGTGGAGTGGCGCAGGGCGTTCAGGCAGTTGACGGCCGGCGGTGGTGGGCTGATGGTGCCGCCCGGCACCGGAAGGATGTCCAGCACACGGTAGATGTCGGCACCGAGCAGGCGAAAGATGCCCGCCATTCCGCTGTGCGCGGCGATGCCGGCGAGCTTGGCCTTCATCCGCTCGAATAGCGGGCCGGCCGTTTCGGTACGCAGGTATTGCAGTGAGAGGCGGTATTGACGGGCCGTCAGATGGCTGGTTAGCAGCAGGCGGACCGGCGAGCCGGCCAGCACGTTGCGCCGGGTGGTGTTGAAGAACTGGTAGGAGAGTGCGAGGTGTTCGTTATCGATGTACTCGGCCTGCGACAGGAAGGCGACATTGGGCATTCCACCCGGATCGCAGGTAACGATGTGGCCGGGAATGATCCCCTCCAGGCATTCACGGATGGTGTCTAGGCGCGGCGTCATGGTGTGGCCGGCAAGGGGTGACCGGCCTTCGGGCCAGGCGTCTGGTCAAAACCGCTGGTCGGCGTGAATAGGACCATCACCAGATCCTCGCGCTGGTAGGAAAGAAGGGCACGCACCATCTCTTCCGGTGTTCCCAGTGCGACAGCTTCGGGAACGAACTCTTCGATGTGCTTGCGGACGAGATGCTCGTCATCCGGGTCGAAGGCGACGATGCGGGCATCGGTGCCCTTGATCTGGGTCGTCCGGTTGGTGGTCGGCTGGCTGAACGCCACCGCGACACGCCCGGTCAGACGAATGTTGTCGAGCGCTTCGGCGGCCTGCGTTTGGGGCAGGATGATCCCGATGGTGTCGCCATCAACCGGCTTGCAGGCATAGCCGCGGCTCATGCTCGGCACCCGCCCCGGCGCGCATGCAGCCAGCGTGATGCTGACGCCGGACTGGATGAAGGCAACGATGTCGTGATCGAACATGGGCAGTTTTCCTGATCTGGCAATGATGATAACGCAATATCTTGATGCCATTTGCGAGCATGGGAGCAGTCGGGGGACTTACCTCGTCATAGGGCATTTCCGCGTTTGAGCCAGTCAGCCATCGATGGTTCAGATACCCCATACAGGCAATTGGTTAGCGGTTTGGTCTCAGCGCTACTGAAAGGCTAATTTCTGCCATATTTTCGACAGATACCTGCTGATCCGTCACCGGCGGCTTCGGCCGAAATTCGGAGTCATGAAAGCGACCACATGCAGTACCTCGGCCGAAGCAGTTGATAGCCTCCTCAATGAAAAATAGCCGGTTCTAAGTTCTGGCCGGCCATTGGCATTTTGAGATGTGGGATGACAGTTTCTATACCTGAGTTACGGCGGCTCCGCGCCCCAAGCGGAAGTTGCTGATTTGGGGATGCGGGCATTCAGGAGCGATAGCTTGGGCCTGAGTTGTTACTCAACTGCAATGAGACCTCCTGACGGTAAGTCGGGCTTTCCGCTGACGCTGATCATCACCCATTCAGCGTTCTGATTGAGATAGACCTCGGACCATTTGCCAGTTATTTGGACAGGTGAAGAGTTTTTAGGCGCTATTGAGGCCCTGTACGCGTAATGGGCAACACCCACGGTGTGGTCATAAACCTTGATACTCAGTGGGGTGAGTTCATAGTCTGTGAGCATAGGTGAATCGCCGACAACAGATTGGACGGCAGCCTCACGGTTATGCGGTACTGGACTATTCATGTCCCAGCCGACATAGCGAGGGTGAAGCGTGCTTCGAATCTTCTCGGCATTGCGCTCCAATGATAAAGACCATAGGTCGTTGACTCTTTGCCACAAACCTTGTTCCTCATCTGACAGGTTATTCATCGGGGAATCAGGCATCTGGGTACTTCCTTGGTAAGGCCTAACAGTTAATAGGCGGCCCCATGGGGCCACCTATGCATATTCGAGCGGACGCCAAAGAAATGTCGAAACATCAAGGATTCACAAGGCTTTCCGCGCATTTTGTTCGCTAACTCACTGGCGAAAAAGGAGGCAGGCGACCAAGTATCTATCCATATCGCATCCTTCTCAAGGTGAATGTCGGCTTTTTGGGTATGCGATGGAAGGAGCGCTTATGGCCGGGAGTGTGAATTCGATGTGACACCTGTAAGCAGGCTGTTGAGAAAGCGCTTTTCCTGGCAATGACTGCTTAGTGGCAAGAGGCCAGACTAGTGCTTCCGGCCACAACCGAACTCTCCGTTATTCTCAAAACCAGATGCTCAAGGGGACTTCATTCCGAAAGCTGCCGAAGCCACCGCGTGGTTATCCGCCATATCAAAAACTCGGATTACATTTTTTGCGTACGCGAATTTGCAATCTTCTGGTTTAACAGGGCACCGAGATTTCGGTCGCTCTTAAGAATGTGCTCGTAAAGCCACTGATTGAGGAAGTCAATCAAGATTCCCATGGTTTGCGGCGCATCTTGACTGGATGCAGCGCGCATTCGTGACAGTTGCTCCATAAAGCCTCTGTGTTGTCGGAGATGCTCCTCGGCATGCTGTTCGCTGCGCGGTAACGTAGCCATCAGGGATTCTTCTGTACCGAAGTGGAACTCCGCGTAGGCACCGAGCCGCTGCAAGACGCTCTCCAGGACAAACTGCTCACATCCTCCCGAATAGGCAGCGTCAAGTTCGTTCAGCATGCCGATCAGCTCTTCATGTTGAAGATCGATCGCCCGGATGCCTGTCTCCAGATCGCTGCTCCAACGAATTCGCATTCCACACTCCAAAATGACCGAGATTAAATCGCAAGTCTAACCTGTCCGATAAACTGCCGCCGATAACAAAGTTGATAAATTTAATCGATTTAACAAATGCCAATTGAAAACAGTCCGCAAACCAATGTGCCAAGAGCTCCACCAGGCTCTCTTGGGCCCATTCGACGCAATGCCACTTGGGTGCTGATCGTTTTTCTTTTGGCGCTCTCATTTTTCGCGATACATAGCTTGGTCGAGCGCTTCGACCAGTTGCGGAATGCAAGCCTTGATCGAAAATGGATGGGAGCGAATGGGGCGATTAGTCGGCTTATCCACGAACTACAACGCGAGCGGGGGTTTTCCAGCGGCTTTATCGCTTCTCGAGGTGAGCGTTTTGGCGAATCGCTAGTGACGCAGCAGATTCGGACAGATGGTTCGCTGAATGAATTGAAATCAATCATTCGCGAACATGCCATGGATCAGGCCCTCCAGCGAAGCCTCGATGCAGGATGGGGGCAGCTCCAGGAGCTTCGGCCTCGGGTAAAGAGTCTCGAGCTATCGCGTGATTACACGGTCGACCGTTATACGTGGATTATTGACACGCTGTTCGACCTGCAATTGAGCTCCTTCGGCAGCGCCATCGAGTCTTCGATCTTCCGCAAGCAAATGGCCTTTATTGCCTTTTCCCAGGCCAAAGAAATGTTGGGGCAGGAAAGAGCGTTGCTATCGGCGATCCTGTCCGATCACAACTTCAGTGCAGGCCGGATGCTGACGTTAAACAATATCCGGGCCACGGAGCAGGCTCGTCTGGCCAACTTCGTCCGCTTGGCCGATGCAGAAACGGCGGCCAGGTATCGCGAAATTCTGGCCCAGCCCCACATCAAGGACGCTGAGCGTATCCGGCAAAAGATCAGGGCCGTTGCCTTTTGGGAGGAGTCGCACGGCAGCATGTCGACCACCGAGGCTTTATCCATATCGTTACCGACACCGGAAATGTGGTTTGAAGTCTCAACCGCAAAAATCGATGCCATGAAGGCCCTTGAGGATCGGTTAAATGCGTCGCTCGGCGTCAGTGCCGAACAGGTCGAAAAACGCGCCTGGCAAGAACTCTCGATCAGCGGTTTGTTGGTACTTCTGGCTTTCATGCTGGCGGGAATTCTGATTCGCCAGATTCAACGCGGTCGTCGCGTGGCCGAACACCAACTCAATCTTGCTGAAGCCGTTTTTGCGAATAGCGTTGAATCCATTCTGGTCACCGATGCCGACCAGCGGATCGTCGAAGTCAATCCTGCCTTCCTGAGAATCTCTGGATATAGCCGCTCGGAAATCATCGGCCAGCATCCGCGCATCCTCAAGTCCGGTCGGCACGATGCGGCTTTCTTCGCAAGGATGTGGCAAGAGCTTAACGCTAATGGCACCTGGGAAGGGGAAGTCTGGAATCGGCGAAAGAATGGTGAGATTTATCCGGCCTTGCTTTCGATTGCCGTGGTGAGAAGTCAGGACGGAAAGGTTGTGAACTACACCGGGATGATTTTCGACCTCAGCCAGCAAAAGACGGTCGAGGCACTACTGGATCAGCTCAGAACCTTTGATGGACTGACCGCTCTTCCCAATCGGGAATCCTGGCTTTCAGCCCTTGAGCAGCAGTTGGCCAATGCGAAAAGAAACAGCAGCCGATTTTCAATACTTCAGCTCGACCTTGATCGTTTTAAGGCGATCAATGACTCAATGGGTTATTCAGTCGGCGATCAGGTGCTGATCGAGGCGGCGGAGCGGGTCAAGGTTTCCCTGCGAAAATACGACATCGTGGCCCGCCTTGGGGGCAACCGCTTCTCGATATTGCTCAACGAAATTGTTGATCCTCAGACCATCGGCGGCATTTGCGAAAAGCTGCTCACCGCTTTTGCACGCCCATTTCAAATGGGCGGCATCAACGCACATATCAGTGCCAGTATCGGGGTCGCCATCTTTCCGAATGACGGCCAGGACAGCAAGACGCTAATGATGGCGGCGGAGTCTGCTTTATATAGCGCCAAGGCCGACGGCCGCAATTTATACAAGTATTACTCGCACGAGATGAACGAGATGGGCACCCATCTTTTCAAGCTCGAACGCATGTTGCGAGTGGCGCTGGATCGCAACGAGTTTTCGGTCGTCTATCAGCCACAGGTCAACGCAAAAAATGGCCAATTGGTTGGCGTCGAAGCCTTGTTGCGCTGGCATAACCCGGAATTGGGCAATGTCTCACCTGTCCAGTTCATACCTGTCGCAGAAGAAACCGGGCTCATCGTTTCGATTGGTGAATGGGTCATGCGGGTTGCCTGTCATCAGGCGCGAACATGGCAGAGCGAATTGGGGTTTGAAATTCCGGTTGCCGTTAACCTCTCGGCTCGCCAATTTCGTCGCAATGACCTCTTGGCCTCGGTACAAACGATTCTCGACGAAACTGGCTTGCCTAATCGTCTGTTGGAGCTGGAAATCACTGAAGGCTCGCTGATCGTTGATCCGATTGGCGCCATCGATATCATGCGCGGCCTCAACTGCCTCGGCATCAAGACAGCGCTTGATGATTTCGGCACCGGGTATTCATCGTTAGCCTATCTCAAAGCATTTCCATTGAATCGCTTGAAAATTGACCGCGCCTTTGTCCGTGACTTGCCAGACAACGAAAGCGATTGTGCCATCTCGAATACCATCATCGCCCTGGGCCTCAACCTCAATATGGAAGTCTTGGCCGAGGGGGTCGAAACAGAAGCCCAGCGTGACTTCCTGGCCGACGCGGGGTGCCAGGTATTCCAAGGGTATTTGTTTGGAAAGCCAATGTCCGGCGAAGACTTAACGCTACGTTTGCAATCAGGAAACCTGATCGCTCCACGATGCAGCGCAAGTTCCGGTATCAGCGATGCTTAGAAGGTGTGGCCTGGTCGTGGCACAGAGACCATACCGGCGGGCAACTCACGCCCCAGGTAGTTGATCACGTGCGCCAACGGATTCCAGTCGTGTTCGTCGCGAGCGAATGGACAGCACGTTTTTCTGCAACCTCCAGCAGAACGCCTGATAATCAGCATATTGCGGCCAGATTCACGATGAAGCGCCAACGACCGGATCAGCCGACGAGCGGGCGCTCAAAACGCAGGATCTATCTGGCTCCGACAGACTTTATTCATCGCGATCAAATTTTTATCGCATCTCGCAAATGGCCCGGTGCCGTCGGGCCATTTTTGATTTGATGTGAGTTTCTTCACTGCCTCTTTTTTCGTCTGCCTTTATATTGAAACCAGTCGTGAGTGTTGGCTCCGGGGTGGTTAGAGGACGAGGTGTTTGATGGTTGTGAAAAACGAAAAGCGCTCGGGTGATGATCGCCGCGACTGTGAACTCGGGCCGCCGAATGGTTGGCGCGAGCGCCGGAAGTCGGTGGAAAGGCGTGTGCCGGAAGTCACGGAGATACCGTTTTCCGAATGGCTGGCGAATTTGCCTTCACATGAATTGAGCAATCATAAGTAGTCGCCATCGCTTCGCCCAAAGAAAAAGGCCTCGCTGTTTAGCGAGGCCTTTTGCTGGCGGGTTCTTCTGTTTAGTCTTCCCGTTCGTAGATCACGTCGGCGCGACGATTCTCTGACCAGGATGCTTCGTCATGGCCGACGAGCTTCGGACGTGCTTCGCCGAGTGTCTTGATGGCGATCTGTTTTTCCCCCGCACCGTTGCTGAGCATTGCCGAGCGTACATTTTCGGCGCGCTTCAGGCCCAGGCGCCGGTTGTGCTCGGAACTGCCTCGTTCGTCGGCATTGCCTTCGACCCGAACGCGCGCATTCGGATGTTCGGCCAGATAGCGGGCATGAGCACGCAGGGCCGGGTCGTAGTCGGCCTTGATGTCTGCGCTGTTCAGGTCGAAATAGACGCTACGCTGAGTGCGTAAACCGACCGGGTCGATCTTGATCGCGGAGTCTGCTGTGCCGGTTGTTGTTGGCGAGGTGCGGGTTTCTTGTTGCAGCTCCGGCGGTACTGGCTGGCCGAGCAGGCCCGGATGCACCTTGAGCGGGCCGCTTTGCGAGATATGCTTGCTCGGCGGGATATCGCCTTTGGAGGCGCAGGCGGCGAGCAGGGTGGAAAGCAGGAGTGTGGCAAGCAGGGAGGCGCGCATCTTGAATATATTGGCTGCGTGGTTAATGTTGAATGATAGCCCCTGGCGTGGCTGGCGAATAGAGCCAAGGTGGTTGGCTTTCGCTTACGGCGCGGGTTTGGTAGAGATGGCTATAAGTAAATTCAAAATTTGTCTTTGTGGTTATAAACGACTCAGCTAGATTCGCTCAATCGCATAGGAGGTGAAGCATGACCCAATTCCGCAAATCGATTACCGCAATTTTGTTAAGCCTGGTGGCTGGCGCTGCACTGGCTGATTCGACGTTGCTCAACGCATCCTATGATGTTGCTCGCGATGTTTATAAAGACTACAACCCGATGTTCCAGAAATATTGGAAGGCCAAGACTGGCGAGAGCATCGAACTGAAACAATCGCACGGCGGTTCGACCAAGCAGGTGCGGGCCGTGGCCGATGGTCTGGAGGCCGATGTGGTGACCATGAATCAGGCCAACGATATTGAATTCCTGGCCGACAAAGGTCTGGTTGCCAAGGATTGGGCCAAGAAATTTCCGAACAATGCCTCGCCTTATACGTCGACGATGGTCTTCATCGTGCGCAAGGGCAACCCGAAGGGCCTCAAGGACTGGAACGATATCGCTGCTCCCGGCGTTCAGATGATCATTCCGCATCCGAAGAATACCGGCAACGGCCGCAACACCTATTTGTCGGCCTGGGCCTGGGCGTTGAAGCAGCCGGGCGGCAATGACAAGACGGCGCAGGAATTTCTCGGCAAATTGCTGAAAAATGCCCCGCTGTTCGCCGCCGGTGGCCGAGACGCGACGACGACCTTCATGCAGCGCCGGATGGGCGATGTGCTGATTACCTTCGAATCCGAAGCCGAGATGATTGCCAAGGAGTTCGGCAAGGGTGAGTTCGAAGTGGTGTACCCCAGCCTGACCATGCAGACCGAGTTCCCGGTGGCGCTGGTCGAGAAGGTGGTCGACAAAAAGGGTACTCGCAAGCAGGCTCAGGCTTATCTGGAATACCTGTGGTCAAAGGAGGGCCAGGAAAATGCCGCCCAGAACTACCTGCGGCCACGTGATGCCGAATTGCTGAAGAAATACGCTGCCTTCTTCCCCCCGGTGAAGACCTTTACCGTCGATGAGGTGTTCGGTGGGGCCAACAAGGCCTTCGCTGCACACTTCAAGGATGGGGGATCCTTCGACCAGATCTACCAAAGCAAGTAATGGCGGCAAAAACTCACCGCGTGTTGCCCGGCTTCGGCCTGGCGCTGGGCTATACGCTGGTTTATCTCTCGATCCTGATCCTGCTGCCCTTGGGCGGCATGGTCCTGAAGGCCTCCGAGCTCGGCTTCGGGCAGATCATTGACATCGCGCTCGGCGAACGCTCGCTGGCCGCCTTCCGGGTGACCTTCGGTGCGTCATTCCTGGCGGCCACCATCAATGCTTTTTTCGGGCTGATCGTGGCCTGGATACTGGTGCGCTATCCATTTCCCGGAAAGCGTTTCGTTGATGCCCTGGTCGATCTGCCTTTCGCCTTGCCGACCGCCGTCGCCGGTATCACGCTGGCCACGCTGTACGCCGGCAATGGCTGGCTTGGACAGTATCTCGAACCGCTGGGCATCAAGGTCGCCTACACGCCGCTCGGTATCGTTTTTGCACTGACTTTTATTACGCTGCCCTTCGTCGTGCGCACGCTGCAGCCCGTGATCGAGGATATCGAAACCGAGGTTGAGGAGGCGGCCGCCTCGCTCGGTGCCTCGCGCTGGCAGACCTTCGTCAAGGTGATCTTTCCCGCCATTTTTCCGGCTTTGCTCACCGGCTTTGCGCTGGCCTTTGCCCGGGCGGTCGGCGAGTATGGTTCGGTGATTTTCATCGCCGGCAACCTGCCGCTGATTTCTGAAATCACGCCGCTGCTGATCATTTCCAAACTCGAACAATACGACGTGCTGGGAGCCACGGCCCTGGCCGTCGTCATGCTTGGTCTGTCCTTCATCCTGCTGCTGGCGGTTAACGTTCTGCAGTGGTGGACGGCCAACCGGCACAAGAACAACGAACCGCTGGAAGTGGCGGCCGCCAAGGCGAGCGGAGGTGGGCAATGAAATCGACCCGCGCCACACAGGAGCCGCGCTGGGTTCGCTATTCGCTGCTCGCTATCGGCCTCGGCTTCCTGTTCTTCTTCCTCGGCCTGCCGCTGATCGCCGTGTTCGTCGAGGCGCTGGCGCAAGGCGTGCCGGTTTATCTCGAAGCGCTCAAGGAGCCGGAAACGCGCTCGGCGATCGGGCTGACCATCGGCATCGCGCTGGCCGTGTTGCCCTTCAACATCGTTTTTGGCGTCGCGGCCGCCTGGGCGATCGCCAAGTTCGATTTCAAGGGCAAAAGCCTGCTGATTACGTTGATCGATCTGCCCTTCGCCGTGTCGCCGGTGGTCGCCGGCTTGATCTTCATCCTGCTTTTCGGGGCGCAGGGAACGTTTGGCCACTGGCTGTCCGAACATGACATCAAGATCGTGTTTGCCGTGCCTGGCATGATCCTGGCCACGCTGTTCATCACCTTCCCGTTCATCGCCCGCGAGCTGATTCCGCTGATGCAGTCGCAGGGCAAGGATGAGGAAGAGGCGGCGGTCTCGCTCGGCGCTTCCGGTTTCCAGATGTTCTGGCGGGTGACGCTGCCCAACATCAAATGGGGCCTGCTCTACGGCGTGATCCTGTCGAACGCCCGGGCGATGGGCGAGTTCGGTGCGGTGTCGGTGGTTTCCGGTCACATCCGCGGCGAGACCAACACCCTGCCGTTGCATGTCGAAATTCTCTACAACGAATACAACGCCATCGGCGCCTTTGCCGCGGCTTCCATCCTCGCCCTGTTGGCGCTGGTCACGCTGGTCGCCAAGACCGTCGTCGAATGGCGCATGAAGAAGGAAACCGAAATGTTGAATACCGTGCTGGCGCCGGAGAAAACCTGATGAGTATCGAAATTCGCAACATTTCCAAGCGCTTCGGCAATTTTGTCGCGCTCGACAACATCAACCTCGATATCCCGACCGGCGAACTGGTTGCCCTGCTCGGGCCATCCGGCTGCGGCAAGACCACCCTGCTGCGCATCATCGCCGGCATGGAAACGGCCGATCAGGGCGAGATCCTGTTCTCGGGGGCAGAAGCGACGCATCTGCACGCTCGTGACCGCAATGTCGGTTTCGTTTTCCAGCATTACGCGCTGTTCCGCCACATGACGGTGTTCGAGAACGTCGCCTTCGGCTTGCGCGTCAAGCCGCGTTCTGAGCGGCCGAGCGATGCCGATATCAAGCGTCGGGTCATGGAGTTGCTTGGTCTGGTACAGCTCGATTGGCTGGCCGACCGCTATCCGTCGCAACTGTCCGGCGGTCAGCGCCAGCGGATCGCCTTGGCCCGCGCGCTGGCCGTCGAGCCGAAAGTGCTGCTGCTCGACGAACCGTTTGGCGCGCTCGACACCAAGGTGCGCAAGGAGCTGCGCCGCTGGCTGCGTCGCCTGCACGACGACATGCACATCTCGTCGGTTTTCGTCACGCACGACCAGGAAGAGGCGCTGGAAGTGGCCGACCGGGTCGTTGTGATGAACCACGGCAAGATTGAGCAGATCGGTTCGCCGGACGAGGTTTATTCCAGCCCGGCCTCGCCTTTTGTTTACCAGTTCCTCGGTAATGTGAACGTTTTCCACAGTCGCCAGCAGGGGGCGTATGCCGAGGTCGAGCGCGGTGACGCTGCCGAAAAGGCGACTGCCTTCGTCCGTCCGCACGATATCGACATCAGCCATCAGCCGAGCGAAGAAGGCTTGCAGGCGACCGTGCAACACGTGCATCCGATTGGCCCGGTGGTCCGTATCGAACTGCTGCATGGCAGCGAAATTGTCGAAGTCGAGTTGTCGCGCGAGCGGCACGAAACCTTGCAATTGGCGGCAGGTCAGGCGGTCTGGTTCCGGCCGCGGCAGATGAAAGTCTTTGGCGCCGATGCCTTGCCACGAGCGACGCCGGAAAAGCAGGCATTTTTGTTCTGATCCGGGGCAAATAGGGCAAGCGGGGGTGGATGTTATAATCGGCCCCCGTTTCGACCGCCCACGACCAATCCGGTGATCTTTACCCTAGGTATCAACCATCACTCCGCACCGCTTGCCATTCGCGAGCGAGTGGCGTTCGGCGCCGACAAATTACCGCATGCGCTGGCCGACCTGACTCGGGAACGCCCGGTGCGCGAGGTGGCCATTCTGTCTACCTGCAACCGTACCGAGATCTACTGCTCGGCGGAATCACCGGATGTGGTGATCGACTGGCTGGCGCATTACCACCAGGTCGGACGCGAGGAAATCGCCCCGTATATCTACACCCATGACCAGCCAGAGGCGATTCGCCATGCCTTTCGCGTGGCCAGCGGCCTCGATTCGATGGTCATTGGCGAGCCGCAGATTCTTGGTCAAATGAAGGATGCCGTACGCGCCGCCGAAGAAAATGGCACGCTCGGCACGCAATTGCACAAGCTGTTCCAGCGTTCCTTCTCGGTAGCCAAGGAGGTTCGTTCGACCACGGCCATTGGCGCCAATATCGTGTCGATGGCTGCTGCCGGCGTGCATCTGGCCGAGCGCATCTTCGAGTCGATTGCCGGGCAACGCATTCTGTTCATCGGTGCTGGCGAAATGATCGAACTTTGCGCCGCCCACTTCTGTGCCGGCAAGCCGAAGCAGGTCACCATCGCCAACCGGACATTGGAGCGCGGTCGGGCCCTGGCCGAGCAATACGGCGGTACGGCCATTCGTCTCGACGAACTCGGTGAACATCTGGCCCAGCACGACATCGTCGTTTCCTGTACTGCCAGCCCCTTGCCGATCATTGGTCTCGGCATGGTCGAGCGAGCGATCAAAACACGTCGCCACCGCCCGATATTCATGGTCGACCTCGCCGTGCCGCGTGACATCGAGGAGGAAGTCGGCGAGCTTGACGACGTCTTTCTCTACACGGTGGACGATTTGGCGCAAGTGGTTGAAAGCGGCCTCGAGTCGCGGCAGGCAGCAGTCGTCGAGGCAGAGGATATCATTGCCAACCGGGTCAAGGACTTCCTTGGCTGGCTGGAATCACGCGATACGGTGCCGGTCATCCGTTCGCTGCGTGATTCGGCTGAACGCATGCGCCGGCACGAGATAGAGCATGCGATGAAGTTGCTGGCCAAGGGCGAAGCTCCGGAAAAGGTGCTCGAGCACCTGTCGCATCGCCTGACCAACAAATTCCTGCATGCGCCGACGCAAACCCTGAACTCGGCGGAAGGCGGCGAACGGGCCGACCTGCAAGGGGCCGCGGCGCGGCTATTCCACCTGCACGCTGCGGATTAGACGCTTAATTCCTGCCTTTTGCGGCCTGCCGCAATGATCTGGTTGCGACCTTCCCGTTTTGCCTGGAGCAGTGCTTCGTCAGCCGCCTCGATCAGCGAGCTGCCGGTCAGGTAACTGGGTACCGAGGCCACGCCACAACTGAAGCTGGCGCGCACGGCACCCCGGCTATGGGCATGAGGGAGCTGCGAGAAGTCGTGGCGAATGCGGTCGAGTAGCGTGATGGCTTGGCCGAGTTCGACACCGTTCAGGGCGACAATGAATTCTTCGCCACCGTAGCGCCCGATCAGGTCGGTGTTGCGCAAACGGCCGCGCAATAGCCAGGCAAGGCTGCGGATGACCTGGTCACCGACCGGGTGGCCGTAGTTGTCGTTGATCAATTTGAAACGGTCGATGTCAATCATGGCCACCGACAGGTGCCCGGCTGGCAGGGTGCGGCGCAGCATCTGCTCCAGTTGCTCCTTGGAGGCGGAATGGTTGAGCAGTCCGGTCAGGCTGTCGTGGCGCCCGGAGCGCAGCATGTCGCGATAGCGCTCGATCTTCGTCTTGACGACCGAGCCGAGGATGATCGGGTTGGCTGGCTTGGTCAGGAACTGGTCGCCGCCCAAGCGCAATGCTTCAACCTGCTGGGCGATGTCGGTTTCGCCGGAGAGGTAGATCACCGGCAGTGAATGGTATTCGGGAATCTGGCGCAGGGCGCGGGTGACCTCGACGCCGGTGCAGAAGGGCATGTACATGTCCATCAGGATGGCGTGTGGCCGGTATTCCGAGGTGACCTGGAGCAGGGCCAGCGGTGTGTTGATGGCGCGACTATCAATGCCGTGCCGGTCCAGGGCGCGCTGGATGTGGGCGACGGCGGTTTTCGAATCCTCGACGATCAACACGCGATGGGTTTCCTGCTCGCGGCTTTCGACCAGGTCGAGAATGCGGGACAGGATGTCGCTAAGCTTGAATTCGGCCGGAATGCAGACATTCGCTCCGGCTCGTTGCAGGCCAACAATGGCTTCCAGCGAGGAGGGCACCGAAAGGCAGTAGAAGTAACTGGTGACGAAAACTGCCTTGAGCCGCTGGATGGCGGCAATGGCCGGGGGCAGGTATGGGCTGTCTTCGCGGTCGGGGATAAAGACGGCCGCCAGGGGCTCTTCATCCATCTGCGGAGTGTCGTCCCAACTCGCGGTATGGGCCTTGAAGCCGTAAAACGAAAGCTGCTCGACCAGCGCCGCCGACCACGGGTGATCCGGACGGGAGATGATCAGGACATTGCGCTGGCGCACCCATTGATCGCGCTCGTCTTCCTCTGTGTCGGACTGGCGCTTGGCAATGACGGCCGGTGTTTCATGGCGTTGCAGGACGCGCAGAATCGTGTTCAGTTGCTGGCTGATGCCGTCGGCGTTCTCACTGGTGACCGGATGGGCTGCGCCGTCATTGAACTGGGCCAGCGCGCGGTTCTCCAACTCTTCGCAGGCGCGGGCCAGGCCGGGCAGGTTTTGCTGCCCGAGGCGTTCGGTCAGGCCATTCAGCGACAGGGTGAATTCGATGAAATGATCGAAGTCTCCACTTGCACGATAGCTTTGCCAGCGTAACTCCAGGGTTTCCGCTAGCGCGATGAGGGAGTGGGGGACGGTCTGCATGAGAGGCGCATCAAGAAGGTCTGGATTATCGGGCTATCACTCCTCGCTGGCAATCTCCTTCCATCGCCGACGAGTGGTGTTCTCGGGTACCATAACGCCCCCTTGACCTCTTTATTGTCCGGCCCGCCAAAATGAAATCGAGCATCCGCCAAAAACTGGAGTTGCTGGTTGATCGTCTCGATGAAATCGACCGAATGCTGTCGGCACCGAGTACGGCCAGCGATATGGATCAGTTCCGCAAGCTGTCGCGTGAGCGGGCCGAGGTTGAGCCGGTGGTGGTCCAGTTCAATGCCTTCCGCCAGGCCGAGAACGATTTGGCCGAAGCCGAGGCCATGCTGTCCGACCCGGACATGCGCGAGTTTGCCGAGGAGGAAATGGCTGCCGCCAAGGCGCGCCTGCCGGAACTCGAACTCGAGCTGCAAAAACTGTTGTTGCCGAAAGACCCCAACGACGAGCGCAGTGTGCTGCTCGAAATCCGTGCCGGCACAGGTGGCGACGAGTCCGCGCTGTTCGCTGGCAGCCTCTTCCGGATGTATTCACGCTTTGCCGAGCGCCAGCGCTGGCAGGTCGAAGTGATGTCGGCCAGTGAATCGGAACTCGGCGGCTATCGTGAAATCATCTGCCGGATTGCCGGCAACGGCGCCTATTCTCGGCTCAAGTTCGAATCCGGTGGCCATCGCGTCCAGCGCGTGCCGGAAACCGAGACGCAGGGCCGCATCCATACCTCGGCGTGTACGGTGGCAGTGATGCCTGAGGTCGACGAGGTCGAGGACGTCAATCTCAACCCGGCCGACCTGCGCATCGACACCTTCCGTGCCTCCGGTGCCGGTGGCCAGCACATCAACAAGACCGATTCGGCCGTGCGCATCACCCACCTGCCGACCGGCATCGTTGCCGAATGTCAGGATGGTCGTTCGCAGCACGCCAACAAGGCATCGGCGCTAAAGGTGCTGGCGGCGCGGATCAAGGATGTCCAGGTGCGCGCCCAGCAGGCCCATATCTCCAGCACGCGGAAGAGCCTGATTGGTTCTGGCGACCGCTCCGAGCGCATTCGCACCTACAATTTTCCGCAAGGCCGGATCACCGATCACCGGATCAACCTGACGCTGTACAAGATCGCTGCGATCATGGACGGTGACATGGATGAACTGCTTGGCGCGCTGGCAGCCGAGCACCAAGCCGATCTGCTGGCCGAACTGGCAGAGCAGAACTGATTTTCGCCTCGCTGCGTCAAGCCGGCGTTGTGGGCAGCCAGGTGGTCAGGATGCGTTCCAGTTCCGCAGCAAAGATCGGCTTGCTGATGTAGTCGTTCATGCCGGCGGCTAGGCAACGCTGCTTGTCACCCTCCATGGCATTGGCCGTCATTGCGATAATCTTGGTGGCTGGATCGATTCTGCTGTCCTCTCCTTCACGGATGCGGCGGGTGGCTTCAAAGCCATCCATGACCGGCATCTGGCAATCCATCAGCACCAGATCGACCACCTCCGTGGCGAGCCGGGCCAGCGCCTCTTTACCGTGCTCGGCCATGAGGACGTGGCAGCCCAGCCTTTCGAGCATGGCGCCGACGACCTTGCGATTGATCTGCCGGTCATCGACGACCAGAATGCGCCGGGCATCGAAGTGGCGCTCACCGTCGGCCTTGTCGGGTTGTTCTTCGGCGACCGATGTTTCAGGCAGATCGGCGACGATGTGAAAGCGGAAGGTGCTGCCAACGTCCGGTTCTGATTCAGCGCTGATTTCGCCGTGCATCAATTCGATCAGGCGGCGACTGATCGAGAGACCCAGTCCTGTCCCGCCAAAGCGTCGCGTGTTGCTCAGATCGGCCTGAAAGAACGGGGTGAACAGGGCGTTGACGACGCCTGGTGTCATGCCGATGCCGGTGTCACGAACCACAAAATTCAGGCGTTGTCGGCCATCGTCTGTTGGCTGGTGAGCCACTTCAAGGGTGACCGAGCCTTGTTCGGTGAACTTGATGGCGTTGCCGAGCAGGTTGAGCAAGACCTGGCGCAGACGAATGGCATCGCCGACCAGTATTTCCGGCAAGTCGTCGGCGATCTGGCTGATGAGGGAAATGTTCTTGGCGTCGGCGCTCGGGGAGATCAGGGCCAGTACTTCGCCGATGACTTTGCGTGCGGAATAGTTGGCATGGGCCAGCCGCAGCTTTTCTGCTTCGATGGCAGAGAGATCGAGAATGTCGTTGATGATGATGAGCAGGGCATTGGCGCTGCGCTGAATGGTGTCGGCGAAATCGCGCTGCTGTTCGTCAAGTTCGGTGCGCATCATCAGGAAACTCATGCCGATGATGCCGGTCATCGGGGTGCGCAATTCGTGGCTCATGTTGGCCAGGAACTGGCTTTTTGCAGCATTGGCGTTTTCCGCTTCCTCCTTGGCCTGGTGCAGCTTGGCCTTGCTTTCCCGCAGGCTGGAAATGCTCCCGGCAACTTTTTCGACCATGTGATTGAAGGCCTGTGCCGTTTCGGCCAGTTCGTCATTGCCATCGATTTTCAGGGGGCGGTCGAAACGGCCTTCGGCAATTTCCCGGCTGGCGTTGCGCAGTGCGGTCAGCTGGCGGGTTAGGTAGGTGCCCAGAATCAGCGAGAAGAAGGCGACCAGTCCCATTTCGAGCGCCGAGAGCGCCATGAACCAGCGTTGCGTCCGGTTAAGCGCCAGCGTGAAAGGGGCAATGTCGATGCCAAACTGGATCTGGCCAAAGCTTTCGCCGGAAACGGTAATCGGTACTGCCCGGTCGAGTACGCCATCTTCCGTCTGTGAAACGCCGGCTGCAAATTCAGGCTGGCTCGGCAATGCTCCGCGCTCGACCATCACCCGGCCTTGCCCGTCGAGGAAGCGGACGTAGCTGATTTCGCCGGTCTCCAGTACATCGCTGGCAATGCCATCGATGGTGGCCAGGTCGTAGGCGACCATGGCATCGCGGGCGCTGGCAGCCAGCAGACGGGCCGAGACGGCAGCCCGGCGGGTGATTTGCTGTTCGTTGGCATCGCGGAAAAGACTGAGGATGCCGATACCCAGTATGGCCAGCAAGACCCCCTCGATCAGGGCGACGCCAAGGATAGTCTTGGTGCGGAATTTCACGGCAGGGGCGACTTCACGGGTTGGCCAACCTGAAGATCAATACGCAGCTTGCGAATTTCATCCCAATCCTTGTCCGCACCAGCCTCGATGCCCTTGAAACTGAGCGGTTCAAGGGCGGTGCGACCCGCTTCGTCGAGGTCCAGTGTCAGCATGGCGGCCATGACCTTGTCCAGCGTTCCGGCCGCCACGCGCGGATGGGCTGCAAAGGCATGCGGAACATAGCTTGGCGTTGTGGCAAGGATGCGCAGCTGTCTGGAAATGGCTGGCTCGATGGCCTCAAGGGTGCGCTTGATGCCTGCGCCAGCCGCGAAACTCCCTTGGGCGACGCCACGATAGACCGAGTCATGGGAATTGACGAATTGAGCCTTGATCGGGATGTTTTTCCGCGAGAATTCGGCCCGGGGGAGGATGCTGGCGGCAAAGGCCGCCGGTGCCGGGAAGGCAACGGTCTTGCCGGCCAGTTCTTCGAGGCTGCTGCTCGGGTCATCCTTGCGCACGACGATGATACCAACCAGCTTGCGATTCTTTTCCCGGGCAAAGGCCCGGTAGCCCGGCTGCTTGCTGAAAACCGTGTAGTGGTAGGGGTTCATGTAGGCGAGGTCGTATTCGCCCCGTTTCATGCGCTCTTCAAATGCTGGAATGTCAGGCGCCGTCTTGAAAGTCAGGCGAATCCCGCTACGTTGCGAAATTTCGGCCAGCAACGGAATCCACGCCTTGGCCAGCGCCGTGGCTGCCTGTTGCGGCACGATGCCGACGCTGATCTCCTGCGGCGGTGCGGCCAGGATCAAGGGCGAGCAAAGGACAAGCCAGAGACTTAGAAAATAGACGGAAGCTTGTCGAATTGCGAAAAACATTAAATTCACCTCGTTGTCAATTTTGAATCCTGTCTGCCTCAAAGGCAAGCATTCCGACGACGGGGAGAAAAATTTGGGACAATACGCACCCGATTCGAGTCGCCTGGATAATTTCGATCATGACCCTTGGTGAGGCATTGGCTGCCGCCAGACAGCAGATAGACCGGCTGGATGCCCGTCTGCTGCTGCAATACGCCACCGGCTGCTCACACGCTGATCTGCTGGCGCGCCCGGAAATGCCGGTGATCGGGCCGGCTTATGAACAGTTTCAGGATTGGGTGGCACGGCGTGCCGCTGGTGAACCGCTGGCTTATCTGGTCGGCGAAGCCGAGTTTCGCGGGCGGGTCTTTCAGGTTTCGCCGGCCGTGCTCATTCCGCGTCCGGAAACCGAGGTGCTGATCGAACTGGCGCTGGAAAAGCTGCCGGGGCTGGCGGCACCGAAGGTCGTCGATCTGGGAACCGGTTCCGGCATTGTCGCCATCTCGCTGGCGCTGGAATCTCCGGCGGCGACGGTTGTTGCGGTTGATCTGTCTGCAGAGGCAATCTCGGTCGCGCGCAACAACGCTGGCCGGCTTGGCGCCCGGATTGATTTCCGCCAAGGCGACTGGTTTTCGCCGCTGGCCGGCGAGCACTTCGATCTTATCGTTTCCAACCCGCCCTATGTCGCCGACGGTGATCCGCATCTGGCGCTCAACGGCCTGCCCTTTGAGCCGCGGATGGCGCTGACAGATGGTGCCGACGGTTTGAGTTGTATCCGGCACATCGTGGCTGACGCGGCGGATCATCTGGCCCCCGGTGGCTGGCTGCTTTTCGAGCATGGTTACGACCAGGGTGAAGCGAGCCGGAACTTATTGACCGCGGCCGGGTTCAAAGCCGCATCCACTTTCCCCGACCTGGCCGGCATCGACCGCGTTTCAGGCGGCCATCTTTAAATCAGGAGAAATCATGTCCGACGTTCAACAACGCATCCACGCCACCGTGACCGGCAATCCGGTCGTCCTCTACATGAAGGGTGATGCCCGTTTCCCGCAGTGCGGTTTTTCGGCCACGGCCGTGCAGATCCTGAAGGTCTGCGGCGTTAATGATTTCGTCACGGTCAACGTGCTGGCCGACGAGGAAATCCGCAATGGCGTTAAGGAATACGCTAACTGGCCGACCATTCCGCAGCTTTACATCAAGGGCGAATTCGTTGGCGGCTGTGACATCATGAAGGAGATGTACCAGACCGGCGAACTGCAACAGATGCTGGAAGGTATTGCGGCCTGATCACTCAGGTTCCAGAAAAGAAAAACCGGGGCTGGTCCCCGGTTTTTTATTGCTCGCTCGTTCGGCTCAAGCTTCTGCCACCTGAAATTCAATGGACGGGCCGTTGGCGACGATATCCTTGACCGCACAATAGGCGATGCTGTCGAGGATCTTTGCTTTTTGCTCGGCCGTGAAATGCGCCGGGAAGCGCACATCGGTCTTGAATTTGGCCAGCGTCAGCGGGCCACCGGGGCCGGCAAAAGGCTTGCAGGCGATTTCGATGCCGGCGGCGGGAATGCCAAGTTCCTTGCAGGATTTCTTTGCATAGACCGCCGCACAGGCTGCAAGGGAAGCGTAAAAAGCTTCGAGCGGATTCATCAGGGAACCATTTACCGCGTAGTTCGCTTCGTGCTTGGCACTATTCACCTTGATGAGCGGTGTGTTGTCGACAACGGTTGAGTACATGCTGATCTGCCTCGGGTTTAATTATCAGTGACGTCGATAGTTAAATATCAACATTTGCTTATATGTTAAACCCCTAATTCGTTTGACGCAAAAAAAAAGGCCGCCAGCGTCGGCTGGCGGCCTTTCAGGCGAATGCAGAATCAGCTCAGGCGCTGGCGAGCGCGCGCAACAGCGGCCCTGACCTGCTCCGGCGCGGTGCCGCCAATGTGGTTGCGGGAAGCCAGCGAGCCTTCGACGGTGAGCACGGCGAATACGTCGCTCTCCACCTGTGGGCAGAAGGCCTTGAGTTCGTCCAGCGTCAGTTGCGGCAAGTCGACGCCCTTTTGCTCGGCGGCCTTGACGGCGTGGCCGACGGCTTCGTGGGCATCGCGGAAGGGCAGGCCCTTCTTGACCAGATAGTCGGCGAGGTCGGTGGCCGTGGCGAAGCCCTGGGTCAGCGCGGCCTTCATGTTGTCGGCGCGGACGGTGATGCCGCCGGCCATGTCGGCAAAGATGCGCAGGGTGTCAGTGACGGTGTCTACGGCGTCGAACAGCGGTTCCTTGTCTTCCTGGTTGTCCTTGTTATAGGCCAGCGGCTGCGACTTCATCAGGGTCAGCAGGCTCATCAGCTGGCCATAGACCCGGCCGGTCTTGCCACGGGCCAGTTCCGGCACGTCCGGGTTTTTCTTCTGCGGCATGATCGACGAGCCGGTGCAGAAGCGGTCGGCGATCTGGATGAAGCCGATGCGCGGGCTCATCCACATGACCAGTTCTTCCGACAGGCGACTGATGTGCATCATCAGCAGGGCGCAGGCCGAGGTGAATTCGATGGCGAAGTCGCGATCCGAGACGGCATCCAGCGAGTTTTCGCAGACACCTTCAAAGCCGAGCTGTTCGGCAACGTAGGCGCGGTCGATCGGGTAGGTCGTGCCGGCCAGCGCGGCGGCGCCGAGCGGCAGGCGGGCAACGCGCTTGCGACAGTCGGCGTAGCGCTCGGCGTCGCGGCCGAACATTTCGAAGTAGGCCAGCATGTGGTGGCCGAAAGTGACCGGCTGGGCGACCTGCAGGTGCGTGAAGCCGGGCATCGGGGTGGCGGCTTCCTTCTCGGCCAGATCGACCAGGGCTGAACGGAAAGCATTGATCAGCACCAGAATGTCGTCGATCGAATCGCGCAGGTAGAGGCGAATGTCGGTGGCGACCTGATCGTTGCGCGAGCGGCCGGTGTGCAGGCGCTTGCCGGCATCGCCAACCAGCGCGGTCAGGCGCTTCTCGATGTTCAGGTGCACGTCTTCGAGGTCGAGCGACCATTCGAATTTGCCCGACTCGATTTCCTCGGTGACGATAGCCATGCCGCGCTCGATGTCGGCCAGGTCGGCGGCGGCGATGATGCCTTGCTTGGCCAGCATGCGGGCGTGGGCTAGCGAGCCGCGGATGTCCTGGCGCCACATGCGCTGGTCGAAGTCGACCGAGGCGGTATAACGTTTGACGAGATCGGACACCGGCTCCGAGAAGCGGCCGGCCCAAGTGTATTGATTGGCGTTGGAAGTCATGACTATGGTCTAGAATGGGGCAGATTGGCGACGAATTTGGAACAAATCCGCACAAAGATGATAAGTATACGGCACTTTCCCGCAACCTACCCCTTGCCCGACTGGCGCAATTTTGGGGTGATGCTGCGTTTGCTGCTCGGCGTCAATGCGCTGGCGGCATTGGCGGCACTGGTGCAAACCCCCGAAATCGACGGCTGGATGGGGCAGTACATCGGGTTGGCGGCAGTCGTCGAGCCCTTGCTTCTGCTCTGCCTCGGATTGCTGTCCTTGTCCCGCGACATCCTGTGGCGTCTGCCGCTGCGCGTCGGCCAGGCCTGCGTGCTTGCCCTTGCCGGTGGCGTTTCGGCGGTGTTTGTCCTCTATGCGCGCTCCGTCGGTCTGGTCGAGGCAGGCGGTGCGCTGCGGGCCATGTTGCTGGCGATGGCCATGGCCGCCTTGTTGCTGACTTATTTCGAACTCCGTTCGCGGGCCTTTTCGCCGGTGCAGGCCGAGGCGAGGCTGGCGGCGCTCAATGCCCGCATTCGGCCGCACTTTTTGTTCAACTCGCTGAACGCGGTATTGTCCTTGATTCGGGCGCGACCAAAAGAGGCCGAAGCGGCGCTTGAGTCGTTGTCGGACCTGTTTCGGGCCGCCATGCGCGACCCCTGCGAACTGGTCAGTCTGGCCGACGAAATAGCGCTGGCCAAGCAGTATCTGGCGCTGGAAGACCTCAGGTTGGGCGAGCGCCTGGCGATCGACTGGCAAATCGGGGAGGTTTCCATGGCGCTGCCGATTCCGCCGCTGATGCTGCAGCCGCTGTTGGAAAACGCTGTTTATCATGGCATCGAGCCGTCTGCGGCGGGCGGCACTGTCCGCATCGGCATCGAACAGAAGGGCGACGAGTTGTGGATTGCCATCGCCAATCCAACCGCTGGTCAGGCCCAGCATGCCGCTGGCAACCAGATGGCGGTGGCCAATATCCGCGAACGGCTGGCCCTGTATTACGATCTCGAAGCCCGCCTGGAAATCGAGGTCGGCGACAACAGTTATGAGGTTCGTATCATCCTGCCATGCCAACGCCGCAAACTCCCGCCAACCCGCTGAAAGTTCTGATCGTCGACGACGAGCCACTGGCGCGCGACCGCCTGCGTGCCCTGCTGTCCGATCTCTCTGCGCAATTGTCGAGCGAGGTGGTGGGCGAAGCAGCGAACGGCTTGCTGGCACTTGAGGCACTTCGCCAACAGGCGGTCGATGTGGTGCTGGCCGATATCCGCATGCCGGGCATGGATGGTATCGAACTGGCGACCCACCTTGGCCGTCTTGAAAAGCCGCCGGCGGTGATCTTTACGACGGCCTACGATAACTACGCCGTCCAGGCCTTCGATCTCAATGCGGTCGATTACCTGCTGAAACCGGTCCGGGTTCAGCGTCTGCTGGCCGCCCTGCAGAAGGTGCCGGGGCCTCGGCCGGATGCTTCGCTGCTGGCCAACATTGGCCAGGAAGTGCGTGGTGGCGGACGAACTCACCTTTCCTGCCACGAGCGTGGCCGTCTGCTGCTGGTGCCGATCGCCGAAGTGCTCTACTTCAAGGCCGATCTCAAATATGTGACTGCCCGTACCGTCGAGCGTGAATACCTGCTTGATGAAGCGCTGACCCATCTTGAGTCTGAATTTGCCGACCGTTTCCTGCGCCTGCACCGCTCGGTGCTTGTTGCCAAGGCGGCGCTGGCCGGTTTTGAAAAAGCGGTCGTCGACGATGCAGAAGCTTACGGTTGGGCGTTGCTGCGCGGTGTCCCGGAAAAACTGCCGGTGAGTCGCCGGCAATGGGCTGCCGCCAAGGCGCTGGTTAAAAATTCCTGAAATCTTCTAGCGAGAACTTGCCTTGAGCCAAATCTGCCCCCATTGCAACTATGCCCGCCGGCCTGAAGACCAGTCCCCGGACTGGCAGTGCCCTTCGTGCGAACGGGCCTATGCCAAGGCAGGCCATTCGGCGCCGTCGGCGACTCCACCGCTGTACATGACGACGGCGGAACCGGAGCGCCGCGGCGGTGCGGGCAAGTGGCTGCTGGTTCTGCTGGCCTTTGGCGCGGCATTCTGGTTTGGTCGGCCACTGCTGCAGCAACGGAGCGCCCAAACCGAGGCGGCGGTGACGGCCAGCCAGCCGGAGGTTTTGCTCTATGCCACGGACTGGTGCGGCTATTGCAAGATGAGCCGCGAGTTCTTCGCTGCCAACGGTATTCGTTATACCGAATATGACATCGAGAAAAGCTCGTCAGCGCTAAGCGAACACAAGAAATTGGGGGGCAACGGTGTGCCCCTGATCAAGGTCGGCGACGAGGTGATCAACGGTTACAACGAAGCCGCGCTGCGCCAGTTGCTGGGGCCGTGGATCAGGGGGTGAGCATCCCCGCCCTGATTGTGCGCCAGCCAAGATCCTTAGCTTGCCGCTACCCGGGCATGCTGGTCGGCCAGTGCATTGCCACGGCAGGACGAATGCCCCTTGATCCAGACAATGCGCGCATTGGCCAGTAGTACGCCAAGATCCAGCGCAGCAAAGATGCCGGTCAGTTCAGGGTCTTGAGCCAGGCCTCGCGTCTTCGCCAGATTCAGGCGACTGACGGCATCCAGATTGTCTGAAAACAGGGCGGCTGGCTCGCCGGGGAAGTGCCGGCTGGCTTGTTCCAGCGCAAAAACAGCCGCCTGCAATTCGAGTTCATTACTGCCAGTGACTGCGACGGTCCGGGTGGCGATCACTGCTTCGCTATCGGGCTGCTCGAACAGGACTGCGGCCAGGCCGCCATGGCGGAGCTGGCTGGCATCGCTGAAAATCAGCCGATGGTCGATGAAGCGCTCAGCCAGCCGCTGGGGCAATGGCCCGGCGGAGAGATGAATGACGCGTTCGATCTTCTTTTTTCTTCGCTTGGCCATGGCTGCAAGAATAATCTGAAACGCCTGCCGCAAAAAGGCGAAAGCCCCGTACAGGGGGAGGTACGGGGCTTTCTGGACGGCCTGGGGTCTTGGGGGGAGGGGGAGGCCGTCAAGGCTGATGTCTGATCAGCGCATGTGTCCAAGATAAGGCCAGCCCCTCGCCATTTCAAGTAACCGTTTGCAACAATGCGTATCGCTATGTGTGTCCGGTCGCTTGGTTTAGTCAGCACTCAGCGAACGCGTCACGACTTCCAGCACGTCGCGCGACAGGTTGGCATGATCGCGGATGCTTTCCAGCGCTGCACGTGCGTGGCGCTGTCGGCCGGTGTCGAATTTCTTCCAGCGGTCGAAGCAACGGGCCAGACGCGAAGCGACTTGCGGGTTACGGTCGTGCAGTTCAATCACCCGTTCGGCGATGAAGGCATAACCACTGCCGTCCGCGGCATTGAAGCGTGCCAGATTGGCGCCAAAGGCGCGGATCAGCGAATAGACCTTGTTCGGATTACCGATGTCGAAGGCCGGGTGGGCGGTGAGCGCCCTGACCGTGGTCAGCGTATTCGGCCGGCGGCTGGTTGATTGAACGGCCAGCCATTTGTCGACAACCAGCGCTTCGCGTTGCCAGCGGGCGTAGAAATCAGCCAGTGCCTTGTCGCGTTCCGGGCAGGTGTCGGCATTGACGTTGGCCAGCACCGACAGTGCGGCGAACTGGTCGGTCATGTTGTCGGCGCTAGCGAACTGCTGCAACGCCAGTTGGCGGACGGCTGGCGTGTCGAGTTCGAGCAGATAGCCCAGGCAGGCATTGCGCAGGGCGCGCCGGCCGGCCTGTTCGCTGGTCGGTGCGTAGGTAGTGTTGGGGGCAAGCCCGGCGTAAAGACCGGAGAATTCACCTTCGAGTTGCTCGGCCAGATGTCGGCGCAGCGCGTTACGGGCAGCATGCAGCGCATCGGGATCAACGACGTCCAGCGCTTCGGCCAGCGTCGATTCGCCGGGCAGGGTCAGGGCTTCGGCCACGAAGGCGGCGCCACGCCGGGCTTGGGTTTGCAGCAGGCGGCGAACGGCCTCGACGAAGCTGGCGGGCCAGACCGGCTGCCGGCCGGCGGCGATGGCTGCGGTGGCCTCAAGAATCAGTGTCGAAGCCAGGCGCTGGCCAGCTTCACAGGCGTTGAACGGGTCACTTTCATGGGCCAGCAGCAGGGTCAGTTGCTCCGGCGTGTAGTCGAAGTTGAGGATGACCGGGGCCGAGAAATCGCGCAGCAGCGAGGGAACGGGTTCGCTGGCCACATTGTTGAAGACGAAGGATTGGGTGGTGGCCGTCATCTGCAATAGACGTTCGCTGTTGGGCAGCAGTTGGCCATCCTCGGCAAACAGCGCGACGCGGATCGGGATCATGTAGGGCTGCTCGTCGCTGGCGCGGGAGTTCGATTGCGTAAAGGTCAGCGTGTAGGTCTGACTGTCAGCATCGAAATGGCCGTCCACCGCAACGTGCGGCGTGCCCGGCTGGTTGTACCAGCGCATGAATTGGGTGAAATCGAAGCCGGAAGCAGCACCCATCGCGGCGACGAAATCCTCGCAGGTGACGGCCTGGCCATCGTGGCGGCGGAAGTATTCGTCCATGCCCTTCCTGAAGTCGTCGCGGCCGATCAGGGTCTGGATCATGCGGATGACTTCGGCGCCTTTTTCGTAAACGGTCGAGGTGTAGAAATTGTTGATCTCGACGAAGCTGGCCGGGCGGATCGGGTGGGCCATCGGGCCAGCATCTTCCGGGAACTGGGCAGCGCGCAGGCCGCGTACTTCGCGGATACGGGCGGTCTGGCGGTTGTGCAGATCGGCCCCGAATTCCTGGTCGCGGAAGACGGTCAGGCCTTCCTTCAGCGAGAGCTGGAACCAGTCGCGGCAGGTGACGCGGTTACCGGTCCAGTTGTGGAAATATTCGTGGGCGACGACGCGGTCGATGTTCTCGAAATCGACATCGGTGGCCACATCGCTGCGAGCGAGTACATACTTCGTGTTGAAGATGTTCAGGCCCTTGTTCTCCATCGCGCCCATGTTGAAGTCGCCGACGGCGACGATCATGTAATGGTCGAGGTCGCATTCGAGGCCGAACCGGTCTTCGTCCCATTTCATGGATTTCTGCAGCGCGGCCATGGCGTGCGGGCACTGGTCGAGCTTGCCCGGCTCGACGTAGATGGCGAGCTGCACGCTGCGGCCGGAAGCGGTCCTGAAGGTGTCCTTCAGCACGTCAAGCTTGCCGGCGACGACGGCGAACAGGTAGGCCGGCTTCTTGAACGGGTCGGCCCATTTTGCCCAGTGACGGCCATTGGCTTCTTCTCCGGCATCAACCGGATTGCCGTTGGCGAGCAGGACCGGATAGGTGGCCTGGTCGGCTTGCAGCGTCACGGTGTAGGTCGACATCACGTCCGGGCGGTCGAGGAACCAGGTGATTCGGCGGAAACCCTGTGCCTCGCACTGGGTGAAGTAGCCATCGGTCGAGCGATAGAGACCGGAGAGGCGGGTGTTCTTGTCCGGGTCGATGCGGACGACGGTCTGCAGCGTGAAGGTTTCTGGCAGATCGGTGATGGTCAGGGTGCTGGCCGTGGCCGCAAAGGGCACCTGGTGGCCGTCGACCGTGACACTCAGCGTTTCCAGTTCGTCGCCGTCGAGGACCAGCGGCTGACTGGCCGCGGCCGGGTTGCGGCGCATGGCCAGCGTCGAGCTCACGGTGGTGCCACCGGTTTCGATATTGAAATCGAGGTCGACGGTGTCAACCAGATAGGCGGGGACGGTGTAGTCCTTGAGATAGATGGTCTGGGGGGTATCGGTTTTCATTGTGTGGGCATCGCGTTGGGGTTAGCCCACGATGATACCGCTAACGCCGCCGCCAGACTTGCCAGCGCTCCCGTCCGGCGAAGACGGGGACGGAGTCAGCGACAGGTTTGTCTTCGATCAGCTCGAAATTCGGCCGCAGCAATTCGTCGAGCTGCGCCGGCAGGATGCCGAAGGGCGGGCCTTTTGGTTGGTCGCAGAGGAAGAAGAAACCGGCCAGCCGGGCGCCGCTCGGCAGCAATTCGGCGACCTGTTTGCCCCAGTCGGCCCACAGCTTGCGCGGCAAAGCGCAGAGGAAGGCACGTTCGTAGATCAGATCGAGCGGTTGCCTGGGGGCGAAAGTGAAGAAATCGGCGCAAACGAGCTTGACTGGCGAATCGCCCAGAACTTCACGGGCTTTCTCAATAGCCAGCGGTGAAAAGTCCAGTGCTGTCACTGGCCAGCCAAGCTCGGCCAGATGAGCTGCCTCCCAGGCGCTACCGCAGCCCGGTATCAGCGTGTTGAGTGGCGTCGTCTGGGCGCCAACGAAATCGGCAAAGGCCACCGGCACCTTGCCGGCATCCCAGGGCGTCACCCCCTCGCCGAAGCGCTTGCACCAGAAATCGGGATGTTCCGGGCGCTGTTCGGGCGGCTTGATCGTTTCGCTCATGGTTTTTTCAAAGCACGGCTGGATTGTTCCACCGCGTCTTCCAGATAGGTTTGGTAGAAATCGGGCAGTCGGGCGCCGACTATCGGTTCGGCCAGCTTGCGCCCGTCGGTGCCATAGAAGGCGACGACCGGCACCAGCTTGATCTTCTCGGCCTGGGCGACCTTGGCATGGGTCGAGGGCGCACCTTTGAAGTCGCTTAGCGCCTGCGTCTCGCCATCCTGATTGACCTGACGGATGACCACCCGGTCGCGGTAGTGCGGGTTGGTGGCGAGCGGCTTCAGGTAGTCGCGCTTGACGGCTTCGCAGTATTTGCAGTCCTGGCGGCTGTAGATGACGATCAGCGGGCCGCCAAGCTTGGCCGCCTGCGCTGCTTCCGAGCGTAAATCGGCGGCGGCCGGCAGGTCCGTTGCGCCCAAGGCGGGGGCGGCCAGCCATGCTAGAATCAGCCCTCCCAAAAGCCCTGCCCATTGCCTGATCATGTCCCGTCCTTCGAAGATTGTCATTGCCTCCCGCGAATCCCGTCTGGCCATGTGGCAGGCGGTGCACGTTAGAGATCGCTTATCGAGTTTAAATCCCGGGGCGGAGGTTGTCATTCTCGGCATGACCACCAAGGGCGACCAGATCCTCGATCGCCCGCTGGCCGAGATCGGCGGCAAGGGGCTGTTCATCAAGGAACTGGAAGTTGCGATGCAGGAAGGCAAGGCCCACCTCGCCGTGCATTCGATGAAGGATGTGCCGATGGTGATGCCGGAAGGCTTCGTGTTGGCCGCCATCTCGGCCCGCGAGAATCCGCGCGATGCCTTCGTTTCAAACAAGTACAACGGGCTTGATGATTTGCCGGCTGGCGCCATCGTCGGTACCTCCAGCCTGCGCCGCGAATCCATCCTGCGTGCCAAGTATCCGCAGCTGGTCATCAAGAGCCTGCGCGGCAACCTCGATACCCGTCTGAAGAAGCTCGACGCCGGCGAATACGACGCGATCATCCTGGCTGCCGCCGGCCTGATCCGCCTCGGCATGGAAAGCCGCATCAAGTCGGTATTGACCGCCGAGCAGTCGCTGCCGGCCCCCGGTCAGGGCGCGCTGGGCATCGAGCTGATCGACGGCGCCGCCGACATGGCCGACGTTGTTGCCCCCTTGAACGATCCAGAAACTGCCCACTGCGTCAAAGCCGAACGCGCCTTCTCGCGCGCCTTGGGCGGTAGCTGCCAGGTGCCGCTCGGCGGCTACGCGATCATCGATAACGGCCAGCTCTGGCTGCGCGGTTTCGTCGCGACGGCTGACGGCCAGGAAGTGGTCAGTGCCGAATTGCGCGGCAACCCGGCCGACGACGAAGCGCTCGGCCTGCAATTGGCGGCTGAACTGCGTGCCAAGGGCGCCGACGCGATCCTGGAAAAGCTCGCCCACTGCAAATGACCGCCACCGGCCCGCTCGCCGGCCGAACCATCGTTGTGACCCGGCCGCAGGCGCAGGCAGCGCCGCTGGCCGAGGCGATTGCCGCCGCCGGCGGCAAGCCGCTGATCTTTCCGTTGCTGGAAATCTCACCAGCGACAGATCCTCAGCCACTGATCGAGGCGGTAGCGCGACTGGAAAGCTACTCGCTGGCTGTTTTCATCAGCCCGAATGCCGTTGATCACGCCTTGCCGGCGATATTGGCGCATGGCGGGTGGCCGGTCAGCCTGAAACCCGCCGCCGTTGGCCAAGGCACGGCCAGGGAGCTGGCCGCCAAAGGTATTTTCGGCTGCGTTGTACCAAGCGAACGTTTTGATTCCGAGGCCCTGCTCGAACTTCCGGAAATGGCTGCCGAATCAGTCAATGGCAGGCGCATCGCCATCTTCCGTGGTGATGGCGGCCGTGAGCTGCTGGCCGATACCTTGCGCGAACGCGGGGCAAGCGTCGATTGCATCACCTGCTACTGCCGCTCCGGCCCATCCGCTGGCGTGCAGCCTCTGCTGGCCGCTTGGCGATCCGGACAGCTTGACGCATTGACCGTCTCAAGCAGCGAAGGCCTGCGTTATCTGGTCGATCGGCTCGACGCCGAAGGTCGCGCCTTCCTGCAAAAAACACCGCTCTTCGTTCCCCATGCCAGAATCGCCGAAAACGCCCGGGCATTGGGTTTAAGCAACATTATCCTCACCGCAGCAGCCGACGCCGGCATCCTCGCCGGCTTAGGTGCTTATAATTGGCCGGCATGATGCCCGAAAACAATACCCCCTCCCCTACGAATATGGTCCCGGCACCGGTGCCGGTGCGCAAAGCTTCCCGCCAGGGGCCGTGGCTGCTCGTGGCTGTCGCCGCGCTGGGCCTGTCCGGCTGGCAGTGGTTCGAAACCCGCCAGAAGCTGCTTGATACCCAGCAGGAAGTCAGCCGCAAGCTGGCCGAATTCGATACTGGTAACAAGGAAGAACGGGGCGCCCAGAAACAGACGCGCGAACAGATCGAGGCCCTGCAGTCCAAGCTGGGTGCCGTCGAGGGGCGCTTTGCCGAATTCCAGACGCAGACCGAAGCGCTCAAGGCGCTGAATCAAGATATCGCTCGCGGCCGCGAAGAGGCGACGCTGCTTGAGGTTGAACAGGCGATCACGTTGGCGGGTCAGCAACTTCAACTGGCCGGCAACGTGCCGGTCGCCGTGCTGGCCATGCAGACTGCCGATGCTCGTCTGGCCCGCCTGGACCGGCCACAATACCTGCCTCTGCGCAAGGCGGTGACCAAGGATCTGCAAAAGCTCAACGCGCTGCCTTTTGTTGATATGCCGGGCATCAGTTTGCGCCTCGAGCAGGTCATTCTGGGCGTCGACAAATTGCCGCTTGCCTCCTATGGTCGCCCAGCTGAAAAGACCGAAAGCCAGAAGGCGGTCGAGGCACAACCGTGGTGGCAACGGACGGGAGGCGACATCTGGCAGGAGCTCAAGGGATTGGTCCGTATCCAGCGCTTTGACCGTGACGACACGGCGCTACTGGCACCCGGTCAGGGTTATTTCCTGCGCGAGAATCTCAAACTGCGGCTGTTGAATGCCCGTCTCGCCCTGTTTGCTCGCGATCAATGGACTTTTCGCAATGAATTGAAGGTGGGTGGCGAATGGCTTGCCCGGCATTTTGATATCAATGACAAGTCGGTTCAGGCCGCCCAGGCAACGCTGCGCCAGATGACGGCGAGCGAAATCAATGTCGAATTGCCTAACCTCAACGACACCCAGACCGCCTTGCGCGCGCTGCGTCAGACCAAGGAAAAGCGGTGAGGGGCCTGTTCTGGATTCTTGCCCTGTTCGGGCTGGCAGTTGCGGTGGCGCTCGGGGCGCGTCTGAATGATGGTTACGTGCTGCTGGTTTTTCCGCCGTGGCGCGCCGAGGTTTCGCTCAATCTGCTGATTCTCGCTCTGATTGGCCTGTTCATGGCTTTTTATGCGGTCATGCGTGTCTTTTCGGCCACTTTCGGACTGCCAAAACGGGTTCGCGAATATCGCGCCCGACAGCAACGCGACAAGGCAGGTCTGGTTTTTCAGGATGCCGTTCGCCTGTTGTTCGAGGGGCGTTTTGGTCAGGCCATGAAAAAGGCCGCTGAAGCCCATGGCGCCGGTACGGCACCCGGCTTGTCGGCGCTGATCGCTGCCCGCGCGGCCCAGCGCATGCGCGAACCGGCCAAGCAGCAATACTGGCTGGAGCATGCGAAGACCGACGATCCGCGCACTGAAGCCGCTACCCTGATGCTCGATGCCGAAATGGCCAATGAGGAACGGCGCTTCGATGCGGCGCTGGCTGCCCTGGAAAAATTGCAAGGCAAGCAGGGGCGTCATATTGCGGCACTGCGACTCGAGCTGCGAGCTCGTCAGGGGGCGGGTGACTGGGATGGTGTGATCAAGCTGGTGCGTCAATTGGCCAAACGTGATGCGCTGCCTGACGAGGTGGTCGGTGAAATCCTGACCCAGGCCCACTTGGCCAGCATCGCCAAGCGTGGCGTGGACGAGCGGCGATTGATCTCCTATTTGCGCAACTTGCCGAATGAAGAGCGCGGCCGGCGTGTCGTTTTGGCTGCCGCCCGTGCCCTGAACGCGCTTGGTGCCAACGGCGAAGCACAGAAATTGATTGAGTCTGCCCTTGATGCGACCGGGGACGATGCCTGGCAACCCGAGCTGCTGGTGATTTACGGCCGCCTGAGCGACGGTGAGTTGCCCGCCCGTATTGCCAAGGCCGAGGCCTGGCTCCGCCGGCACCCGGATGACGCCTTGCTGCTCATGGCCCTGGGCCGGATGTGCCAGCGCCAGCGCCTGTGGGGCAAGGCGCAGAGCTATCTCGAAGCCTCACTGTCCGTTGAAGTGACGCAGGAGGCTCACCTTGAGCTGGCGCGCCTTTTCGACCAGTTGGGCAAAAGCGAAGAAGCCAACAAACACTACCGGGCCAGTGCACTGCTTGACGTGCATTAGGCCGAGATCAAAAACAATGGGGAGGGGAAATGCTGAATATAGACATGCGCAAGATTTATAACTTCTATCCTGTCGAGCCATCCCCCGACCCAGCCGCCTTGCCGACCGGCGGCGACCTCTACTACGAGTGCCTGGATTGTCTGGTCATCGTCAATTCGGTGCCGCATATCAAGGCCGCCTGCGCCTGCGGCAATCTGCAGGGCGGCGGTGGCAGGATGGGCGTAAAAAACCCGGAACGGGTCCGGGTCGTCAAAGGCAAATTGAAGTAGTTTTCAGGCCCAGTCCTGCGGCTTGAGGAATACTTCGTACAACTCGGCCTCCGGGCTGCCGGCTTCCGGTTGCCAGTCGTAGCGCCATTTGACGATCGGCGGCAGCGACATCAGGATCGATTCGGTGCGCCCGCCGGATTGCAGGCCAAACAGCGTGCCGCGGTCCCAGACCAGATTGAATTCAACGTAACGGCCTCGACGGTAAGCCTGGAAGTCGCGTTCGCGCTCGCCGTAAGGCATCTCGCGGCGCTTGGCGAGAACAGGCAGGTAGGCCTCGGTGAAGGCATTGCCGACGGCCTGGGTTAGCTCGAAGCAACGCTCGAAACCGCCTTCGTTCAGGTCGTCGAAAAACACGCCGCCGACACCGCGCGGTTCGTTGCGATGTTTCAGGAAGAAGTATTCGTCGCACCAATGCTTGTATTTCGGATAGACCTCGTCACCGAACGGTGCCAGTGCATCCTTGCAGGTCTGGTGGAAGTGCACGACATCATCACGCTGGCCGTAGTAAGGCGTCATGTCCATGCCGCCGCCGAACCACCAGACATCTTCTTCGCCTTCCTTACTGGCCACGAAACAGCGCACGTTCATATGTGCCGTCGGGCAGTAAGGGTTGCGCGGATGCAGCACCAGCGAAACGCCCATCGCTTCCCACGAGCGCCCGGCCAGTTGCGGGCGGACGGCGGTGGCCGACGCAGGCAGCGACTTGCCGGTGACGTGCGAAAAATTGACGCCGCCGCGTTCGAAGAAGTCGCCTTCCTCGATCAGCCGGGAAATGCCACCGCCGCCTTCCGGGCGAACCCAGGAGTCCGTACGGAAAAGTTGCCCGTCGAAGGCCTCCAGTTCGGCGACGATGCGGCTTTGCAGGCCGGTGAAAAAATCCTTGAGGCGGGTGGTATCCATGAAGTTTCCTGAAATGAAATCGGGCGGCTCATTGACCAGAATGAGCCGCCCGTCTGAGTTGCTTTTGCTGAAATGGTTCAGCGGCTGATTGCGCGGTGTCCAATATCCTTGCGGAACTGCATGCCGTCGAAGTGAATCTGGGTGGCGGATTCGTAGGCCAGCTTCTGAGCCAGCTTGACGTTCTCACCGAGCGCGGTGACGCAGAGCACACGGCCACCACTGGTCACCACCGTGCTGTCGGCATTGGCGGTGCCAGCGTGGAAGACGTGGCAGTCTTCGCCGAAGCTGTTGCCGTTCGGCAGGCCGGTGATCTGGTCGCCCTTGCGCGGAGTGTCCGGGTAATTGGCGGCAGCCAGCACGACGCCGAGCGCGATGCGGCGATCCCACTCGGCTTCGACCTGATCCAGCGTGCCGTCGATGCCGTGTTCCAGCAGTTCGACGAAATCGGACTTCAGGCGCATCAGGATCGGCTGGGTTTCCGGGTCGCCCATGCGGCAGTTGAATTCGAGCGTCTTGACCGAGCCGTCCTTGCCGATCATCAGGCCGGCGTAGAGAAAGCCGGTGAATGGGATGCCATCGGCGGCCATGCCGCGCACGGTCGGCAGGATGATTTCGCGCATCGCCTTGGCATGCACTTCCGGCGTCACGCACGGGGCCGGGGAGTAGGCACCCATGCCGCCGGTGTTCGGACCCTGGTCGCCGTCAAAGATGCGCTTGTGGTCCTGGCTTGAGGCCAGCGCCAGCACATTCTTGCCGTCGACCATGACGATGAAGCTGGCTTCCTCGCCATCGAGGAATTCTTCGATGACAACGCGTGCACCGGCGTCGCCCAGCTTGTTGCCGGATAGCATGTCGTCGATGGCCGCGTGGGCTTCTTCAAGGCTCATCGCAACCACGACGCCCTTGCCAGCGGCCAGGCCGTCGGCCTTGATGACGATGGGGGCGCCTTGCTGGTCGATGTAGGCATGCGCTTCGGCGGCATTCGTGAAGGTGCCAAAACCAGCGGTCGGAATGTTGTGGCGAGCCATGAAACGCTTGGCGAAATCCTTGGAGGATTCGAGCTGGGCCGCTTCCTTGGTCGGGCCAAAAATCTTCAGGCCACGGGCGCGGAAAACATTGACTACCCCCGCTGCCAGTGGCGCTTCCGGGCCGACGACGGTGAGGTGAATCTTGTTCTGCTCGGCGAAATCAGCCAGCGCTACCGGGTCGGTGATGTTGAGGTTTTCCAGCTCGTGCTCGCGCGCCGTGCCGGCATTGCCCGGGGCAACGAAAACCTTCTGCAGGCCGGGGGTCTGCGCCAGGCGCCAGGCCATGGCGTGCTCGCGGCCGCCGGAACCGATTACCAGTAGTTTCATGGCTGATCTCTTTGGGTTTGTTTTTATTAGTGGCGGAAGTGGCGGGCGCCGGTGAAGACCATGGCCAGACCATGTTCGTCGGCCGCGGCGATGACTTCTTCGTCGCGCATCGAGCCACCCGGCTGGATGACGGCCTTTGCTCCAGCTGCAGCCAGAACATCAACGCCATCACGGAACGGGAAAAAGGCATCCGACGCGACGACCGATCCGTTGAGCTCAAGACCGGCGTGCTGCGCCTTGATACTGGCGATCTTGGTCGAATCGACGCGGCTCATCTGGCCGGCCCCGACGCCAAGCGTCATGCCGTTGCCGCAGAAGACGATTGCGTTCGATTTGACGAACTTGGCGACGCGCTCGGCGAAGAGCAGGTCTTCGATCTGCTGCGCGGTCGGCTGCACCTTGGTGACGATCTTCAGGCCGGAGGCCTGGGCGGTGAAGTTGTCCGGGGTCTGGACCAGCAGGCCGCCGCCAACGCGCTTGAATTCCAGCGTATTGAGCACGCGGGAAATCGGCACGACGAGGACGCGCAGGTTTTGCTTCGAGGCCAGCGCCGCCTTGGCTTCAGCGGTGAAGGACGGGGCAATCAGTACTTCGACGAAGTGCTTGCGCTCGTTCATGGCGTTGACCACGTCGATGCCGACTTCGCCGTTGAAGGCGATGATGCCGCCGAAGGCCGAAGTGGAATCGGTCTTGAAGGCCTTCTCGTAAGCGGCGAGCAGGGTGCCGTCGATGGCGACGCCGCACGGATTGGCGTGCTTGACGATCACGCAGGCCGGGGTGTCGAAGGACTTGACGCATTCCCAGGCAGCATCGGAGTCGGCGATGTTGTTGTAGGACAGTTCCTTGCCCTGCAGCTGGGTGTAGGCGGCGATGCTGCCAGCGACCGGAGTGGTGTCGCGGTAGAAGGCGGCGGACTGGTGCGAGTTCTCGCCGTAACGCAGAATTTCGGTGCGGTCGAACGCCAGTTGCAGCTTGGCCGGGAAGATGGCCGGGACCGGCGCGGCTTCGGCCGGCTTGGCTTCGGCGCCTTCGTCGAGGCCGGTCAGCCAGTTGGCGATCATGCTGTCGTAGCGGGCAGTGTGGGTGAAGGCCTTCTTGGCCAGGCCAAACCGGGTGGACAGTTGCAGGGCGCCGCCGTTGGCCTTCATTTCGGCGAGCAGCGGGGCGTAGTCCTCCGGGTCGGTGACGATGGCCACGCCGTTGTAGTTCTTGGCCGAGGAGCGAACCATGGCCGGGCCGCCGATGTCGATGTTCTCGATCGCATCTTCCAGCGTCACACCGGCCTTGGCGATGGTGGCGGCGAACGGGTAGAGGTTCACGCAGACCAGATCGATCATCGGAATGCCATGTTGTTCGATGGTCGCCAGATGTTCCGGCAAGTCGCGACGGGCCAGTATGCCGCCATGCACCTTCGGGTGCAGGGTCTTGACGCGGCCATCGAGCATTTCCGGAAAGCCGGTGTAATCGCCGATTTCGGTGACGGCCAGGCCGGCGTCACGCAGCATCTTGGCCGTGCCGCCGGTGGACAGCAGCTTCACGCCTTGGGCAGCGAGGCCCTGAGCGAATTCGAGAACACCCGTCTTGTCGGAGACGGAAATCAGCGCTTGTTTGATAGTCATGTTAGTCGTGAGCTATTGGTAATTGGTTGTTGGCGGGAGTTACTAGGGGTTGCGCCGTTAGCTAATAACTAACGACCAATGACTAGCAACTAGAGCATCTGGTGCTCGGTGAGTTTTTTGCGCAGCGTATTACGGTTGATGCCCAGCATGTCGGCCGCCATTGTCTGGTTGCCGCCGGCCTTGGAGAGGACAACCTCCAACATCGGCTTTTCGACGCTTTTCAGCACCATGTCGTAGATGGCGCAGGGTTTCTCGCCATCCAGATCGCGGAAATATTGCTCGAGTGCCCCCAGCACGCAAGCGGAAATGTCTTGTTGGCTCATGCTGCCAACGCCTCCTCTGTGTATTTCAAATGCTGATGCTCAGCCGCCAGTCGGCTGAAGAAGTCGTTCACTGCCTGCATCTGTTGATCGATGCTGGGCAGGACGTTCATTTCCTTGCGGAAGGCCGCCGAGCCAACCAGTCCCTTGGTGTACCAGGAGATGTGCTTGCGGGCGACCTTGAACCCCGTTTCCGGGCCGTAGAAAGCGTAAAGGTCTTCGAGATGCTCCAGCAGGATGCTGTGAATCTCCATGACCTCGGCCGGTGGCAGGTGCTCGCCGGTTTTTAGATAGTGTTCGATCTCGCGGAACAGCCAGGGACGACCCTGGGCGGCGCGGCCGATCATGACGCCATCGGCGCCGGTCACGTCGAGCACGTGCTTGGCCTTTTCCGGGGTCGTGATGTCGCCGTTGGCGATGACCGGGATGCTGATCAGCGTCTTGACCATGGCGATGGTGTCGTATTCCGCCTCGCCGGTGTATTGCTGGCAGCGCGTCCGGCCGTGGATGGCGACGGCACGGATGCCGGCTGATTCGGCGATGCGCGCGATGGTCGGGGCGTTCTTGTTGGCGATGTTCCAGCCAGTACGGAATTTCAGCGTGACCGGGGTGTTCGGGATCGCAGCAACGACGGCGTCGAGAATCTTGCCGACCAGTTCCTCGTCCTGCATCAGCGCCGAGCCGGCCATCACGTTGCAGACCTTCTTGGCCGGGCAACCCATGTTGATGTCGATGATCTGGGCGCCATTGTCGACGTTGTGTCTGGCCGCCTCGGCCATCATTTTCGGATCGGCGCCGGCGATCTGCACGGAGATCGGGGCGACTTCGCCGGTGTGATTGGCCCGGCGCAGCGTCTTGGCGCTGCCGTAGAGCAGGGAATTGGAGGTGACCATTTCGGACACGGCCAGACCGGCGCCCATTTTCTTGCACAACTGGCGGAAAGGACGATCCGTCACGCCAGCCATGGGGGCGACGAACAGGTTGTTGCGAAGCTGGAAACCGACAAAATCCATAGGCGTAGGGGCGGCGGGCAAATCGTGGGGAGCCGCGCATTTTACCCGAGTCGGCGCCTAAAAAATAGTCAAATTGTAAAAGCGAGTGAAAGCAGAAGGGCAAAAGTCAGCTGCAGTCCGGCGGTCGCGGCGAGGATGTTATTGAAGACCGGGCCAGGGGCTTCGTGGTGGAAGCGCCGGATCAGTTTCAGGGCGAGCGGTAGCGAGAGCAGTGGTAGCGCGGCCAGCCAGCCGAGGCTGCCAAGCAGCGGCAACAGCGCGTAAGGGGCGATTATTTCCAGCATGTAGATGTGCCGGGTGGCTGGCCGTCCCAGACGAACCGCCAGTGTGTTTTTGCCGTTTGTCGCATCGCCGTCGAGGTCGCGGTAGTTGTTGACGGTGATCACCGCTGCGGCGTGGATGCCGACCAGTACGGCAGCGAGCAGCGCCATCGGTGTCAGGTTCAGTGTTTGCAGGTAGTGGCTGCCGCCGACGGCGACCAGACCGAAGAAAATAAAGACGAAAACTTCGCCAAGCGGCCCGTAGGCAATCGGCTTTGGCCCGCCGGTGTAAGCCCAGCCGGCGGCCAGTGAGGCGAGGCCGATCGCGACGATGGGCCAGCCGCCGTGCCAGACCAGATAAATGCCGCACAGGAAGGCCAGCGCGAAGCTCAGCCAGGCGCCGGCCTTGACCTTGCCGGCGGTTAGCCAGCCCTCGGCGGTGGCGCGCTTCGGGCCAAGGCGACCGGGGGTGTCGGTGCCGCGGAGGAAATCACCGACATCATTGAACAGGTTGGTGCCGATCTGGATGAAGGCGGCGCCCAATGCGGCGGCAAGCAGCGGTAGCCAGAGCAGGGTGCCGCTGTCGTGCCAGGCGACGGCGGTGCCGACGAGGACCGGCGACAGCGAGACGGAGAGCGTCTTCGGGCGGCAGGCGAGGAACCAGGCGGTGCTTGTCTTCATGCGGGACTTGACAGGTGAGCGGCCCGGCACTGTAACCGATGCCGGGGTTTCGCGCCTTTGGGCTGGATCAAGGCCAGGCCCGGGCGCCCCAGATCATGCGCTTGGCGACGAAATGGCGTGCCGCAGGGCAGAGATCGAGGGCGAGCAGGCCAAGGCCGCGGGCCAGTTTGAGTGGGGCAAAATCGTTGGAGAAGGCGCGAACGATCTGGTCGGTGAAAAAAGCGCTGCCTTGGCGGTCGAGGCGGCGGATTTTTGCGTAGTGGTCGAGGCCTTCACGGTCAATGCCGTTTTTGAGCAGAATTTCTGCCAGTTGCCAGGCATCGCGGATGCCGAGGTTGAAACCCTGGCCGGAGACCGGATGCAGGGTTTGCGCCGTGTTGCCGATCCACACTTCGTTGTCCTTGACCAGCGTGTCGCGCAGGCGCAAGGCGAGCGGGAAGCGGCTGCGCTTGCCGGGCTTGGCGAAGCTCATGCGCTGGCCGAACTGGGTTTGCAGGGCGGCGGTAAAGGCTTCATCGTCCATGGCCATTACGGCGTCGGCCTTGGCGGGCGGTAGCGTGAAGACGATGGAGTATTCGTCGCCGAGCGGCAACAGGGCGAGCGGGCCGTCGGGCGTGAAGCGTTCCCAGGCGCGCTTGTTGTGGCCCGGCGTTGGCGTGACTTCGCAGATGACCGCATGCTGCTCGTAATTGCTGACCTTGACAGCCGGGTCGTCGCCCGGCGTGCCTTCGGCGTGTATCAGCAATCGGGTCTGGATGGTACGCAACTGGCCGGCGTGGCGTAGTGCGACGGTGACGTGTTCATCGCCGGGGACGATGTCGAGGATTTCTGCCTCCGACAGCACGGCGTCGGCGGCCAGGTTGGCGGCCAGTGCGCCGGCTAGGTCGCGGTAGCGGACGACGTAGCCCAAGGCGGGGAGGTCGTAGTCGGTGCGGTTGATCAGGGTTCGGCCGAAACCATCCTTCTGTGAGATGTGGATGGTTTCGATCGGCGTCGCGTTGCGGGTCGGCCAGCTATTGATCTGTTCAAGCAACTGGCGGGCGCCATGTGACAGGGCGAGGGCGCGGGGGTCACCTTGTTGCGCCTCTTGCGGTCGACGGTCCAAAAGCAATGATTTCTGACCGCCGGCCGCGAGCGCCAGATGCAGCGTCATGCCGACCGGGCCGGCGCCGACGATCAGGGTCTCGACGTGTTCAACCCTTGCTTCAGTCATGGCGCATGACTTCCTCGATCTCGGCCACCGTTTTCGGCGCCGTGGTGAAGATGTCACAACCATTCTCCGTGACGCGCACGTCGTCCTCGATGCGGATGCCGATGCCGGCTAGTGCTGGCGGGATGTCGGTGCCGGGGCGGATGTAGAGGCCGGGTTCGACGGTCAGGGTCATGCCTGGCTGCAAGGTCGTCCATGCGTCGCCGACCTTGTATTCGCCGGCGTCGTGCACATCCAGCCCGAGCCAGTGGCCGGTGCGGTGCATGTAGAAGCGCTTGTAATCACCTTTTTCGATCAGGTTATCAAGGTTGCCGGTGAGCAGCTTGAGGTCGATCAGGCCTTGAGTCAGCACGCGGACGGCGGCATCGTGGCCTTCCATGAAATGGCGACCTGGCGCGGTGGCGGCGACGGCCGCCGTCTGTGCGGCGAGGACGATTTCGTACACATCCTTCTGCGCGGGGTTGAAGCGGCCATTGACCGGGAAAGTACGGGTGATGTCGGCGGCGTAACCGTCTACTTCGCAACCTGCGTCGATCAGGACCAGGGTGTGGTCGTTGAGTACCTTGTCGTTCGACACGTAATGCAGCACGCAGGCGTTGGCGCCGCCGGCAACGATGGGCGTGTAGGCATGGGCATCGGCACCGCGCTTGCGGAATTCGTAAGTCAGTTCGGCTTCCAGTTCGTACTCGGCCATGCCGGGGCGGCAGGCGCGCATGGCGCGGGCGTGGCCGGCGCTGGCAATATCGGCCGAGCGTTGCTGGATGCCGGCCTCTGCACTGTCCTTGACCAGGCGCATGGCGTCGAGTTCGGCGCGCAGGTCATGAATGGCACGCGGCGCCCGCTTGCCAGCCCGGGTCTGGGCGCGGACTTCGTTCAGGGCCTTGGCGATCCGGGTATCCCATTCGGTGTCGTGACCGATGGCGTGCCACAGCGTGTCGCGGTCGACGAGGAACTCGGCCAGTTTCTTGTCGAGTTGCTCGATCGGATAGGCAGCGTCGAAGCCGAAGGCGGTTTTTGCCGCTTTCGGGCCGTAGCGATAGCCGTCCCATATTTCGCGTTCTTCATGCTTTTCGCGGCAGAAGAGGATGGATTTCGGCTTCTTGCCGCCGATCAGCACGACGACTGCTTCCGGTTCCGGGAAGCCGGTCAGATACCAGAAATAGCTGTCGAATCGGTAAAGATGATGCGCATCGCGATTGCGGATGACTTCCGGGGCGGTGGGTACGATGGCGACGCCGTCGCCGATGGTCTTCAGCAGGCGCTTGCGGCGGGCGAGAAAGTGGGCGTGGGTCATGGGGTTCTCAGTTCGGCATCCAATTCAGCCAGGCGTTGCGGCGTTCCAACGTCGACCCAGCGGCCAGCGAAGCGTTCCCCTGTCAGTGTGCCGAGGCGAATTGCATTGTCGAGCAGCGGGCGTAACTTCATTACCGTGCCCGGCTTTACGTCAGCGAAGAAGGTGGGGGAAAAAACGCCGACGCCAGCATAAGTCAGCGTTTGCTCGCCGTTGGCGTAAATCACCCGCTCGCCGTCCAGGCTGAAATCGCCACCGGCGTGGTGGCTCGGGTTGGCGACCATGACGAGATGGGCTTTTTTCGACGCGCGTTGCCGGGCTTGGTCGAAGTCCCAGTCGCAGAAGACATCGCCATTGACCACCAGGAAGGGCTCGTCGCCGAGCAGCGGCAGGGCGGTGGCGATGCCGCCGGCGGTTTCCAGGGCGCCCGGCGGCTCGGGAGAGTACTGGATGTGCAGGCCCCATTGCGAACCGTCGCCCAGCGCCTGTTCTATCTGCGCGCCGAGGTGGGCGTGGTTGATGACGATGTCGCGAAATCCCGCCGCCGCCAGTCGTTCCAGATGCCAGGCGATCAGCGGCTTGCCGCCGGCCAGCAGCAGCGGCTTGGGCGTGTGGTCGGTCAGCGGCCGCATGCGTTCGCCGCGGCCGGCGGCGAGGATCATCGCTTTCATCGGCGTCTATTTGTAGCGGTAGCCGATCTGCTCGGTGTTGCCTTCGAGGCGGTCGAGCAGGTTCTGCAGGGGTTTTAGCTGGATGTAACGGCTGGCGGTCTTGCGGGCGTAATTGATGAAGCGCGGCAGGTCTTCGCTGTATTTTTCCTTGCCGTCGCGGTACTTCAGGCGGCAGAAGATGCCGAGCACCTTGAGATGACGCTGCAGGCCCATCAGTTCGTATTCGCGCCAGAAGGCACCGAAGTCCTCGCGCACCGGCAGGCCGGCGGCGCGGGCCTTTTCCCAGTAGCGGACGACCCAGTCAATTTCCTGTTCTTCATCCCAGGAGATGAAGGCATCGCGGAACAGCGAGACGACGTCGTAGGTAATCGGCCCCATCACGGCGTCCTGGAAGTCGATGATGCCCGGCGTCAGGCGCTCGGCGCTCTCGACCACCATCAGGTTGCGCGGCATGAAGTCGCGATGGACGAAAACCTTGGGCTGGCCGAGCGCCGAGTTGATCAGGTACTTGAAGGTGCGATCGAGCATGATCTTGTCTTCGTCGGCCAGTTCGATGCCGAGGTGACGGCCGATGAACCATTCCGGGAAGAGGTCGAGTTCGCGGCGCAGCAGGGTGCCGTCGTAGGGCGGCAGGACGCCGGCCGTGGTGGACAGTTGCCATTGAATCAGCGTGTCGAGTACCGGTCGGATCAGGAAGTCGGCCAAGCTGAGGTCGGCGTTGATGGCGTCGAGGTAGCCAATGCGGCCGAGGTCGGTCAGGACCAGGAAACCATTGTCGAGATCCTTGTCGAGAATGCGCGGCGCGGCGAGATCAGCCTTGGCCAACAGCCCGGCGACATGGATGAAGGGCTTGCAGTCCTCTTTTTCCGGCGGAGCGTCCATCAGGATGCGCGTCTGACCATCCGGCCAGGTTAGGCGAAAATAGCGGCGGAAACTGGCATCGGCCGAGGCCGGGGTGATCCGGACGGATTGCTCGGGAAAGCGACTGGCAACCCAGTCGGTAACAAGTTGATCGCGCGGCGTGGCTTGCATAAGCGGGTAGGCTTCGGTTCGTTGTAAAATGGCGCGATTTTAACACTCGGGCATCGGCCGTTCCGGTCCCGGACCTTCACTGATTGCCCTGATGCCCGGTTTTTCCCGCCGCCCGCTTGCCGTTTTCGTCTGTTGTCTGTTTGCCGGAGTGCAGACCGGGCACGCGGCGGCTGATATTGAGCGGGCGATAGTCCAAGGCGAAAGCACCACCCCTGTTGCCGAGCGTTCTGTCGCCATGCAGCTGGCAGCAGTTAGTGAATTGCCGTTGAATCTGCGAAAAGAACGCAAGTTCGATGTGCTGGGCAAGAAAAAACAGTCAGCCGAACCAGTGGCGCCGATGCTTGCTCCAGAAAAGCCGATAGAACTGAAAAAGGATGACGCATATCCGCTGTTCATCGTGGCTGATCAGATTGAGGGGCAGGCTGACGAAATTACCGAAGCCGAAGGTGATGTCGAGCTGCGCAAGGTTGGCACGCTGATTTACGCCGATCGCCTGACTTATCGGCCGCTTGAGGATGAAGTCGAGGCAACAGGCTCAGTCCGCATGCTGCAGGATGGCGCCGAAATCAGCGGGCCACACATGCGGATGAAGTTGGCCGACCAGATCGGTTCGGCTGAGCAGGTGACCTACCATATCGTCAAGGAAGTGCCGAGCCGCTTCTATGCGCCGCAGCAGACTGTCGTCACGGTTGCAAGCAGCAACGCGACCAACTCCGGCGCGCCGATGATGCTCAATGTGTCCAATAGTTACGGCTTGCCAACACAGTTGCCCCCGCCGCGTCCCTCTGAAGCGAACGGTTACGCAGAGCGCGTCGAGTTCGAAGGCGAAAACCAGATGACGCTGTTTTCGAATACCTACTCGACCTGCAAGCCGGGGCAGGCCGACTGGTACATGAAAAGTTCCGAGACGCACCTTGACTATGACCGCAGTGAAGGCACGGCCAGGAACGCGACACTGTGGTTTGGCGGTGTGCCTATCGTCTACACGCCGGTCGCCGGCTTCCCGCTGAGCACCCAGCGGCGTTCGGGTATTTTGCATCCTCATTTCTCGGCATCGACTCGCAGCGGCCTGGATATTTCCGTGCCGTATTACCTGAATCTGGCACCGAACTATGATCTGACGCTGGTTCCGCGCTATATGAGCAAGCGTGGGATGCAACTTGGTGCTGATGCGCGCTATGTTGATTATTTCTACGAGGGGGAGGCGCGTTTCGAGTACCTGCCCAATGACGAAATGCTGGGGCGCAGCCGCTATGGCTACCGGTTTGAGCACCGCCATAACTTGGGGCAGGGCGTCTCCGCCGCGCTGAACTGGAATGGCGTTTCTGACGATTTTTATTGGCAGGATCTGTCGTCGCGCTTGCTGCAAACTTCGCAGGCACAGTTGCCGCGGCAAGTCACGTTAGGCTACTCGCCGTCGCCATGGCTGCAGAGCAGTTTGCAGGTCTTGCGCTATCAGACGTTGCAGATCGACCCAAACAATCCGGTGACCAGGCCCTATTTCCTTGAGCCGCAACTGAACCTGATTGGCTACAAGCCGAATATCTGGAAGACCGATTTCAGCATGGTTGGGCAATTCTCGCGGTTTACCCACGTTGATGCCGGCAAGGTGCAGGGCGACCGAATGGTGTTCTACCCGCAGCTTTCCCTGCCCATCGTCCATCCGGCCTTCCAGATTACCCCCAAGATTGGCCTGCACATGACCAAGTACACGCTTGATCAGCAGGCCGCCGGTCTGCCGGAGAGTATCTCGCGTGTCTTGCCGACCTTTTCGCTAGATTCGACCGTGATTCTGGAGCGCGAGGGCGACTGGTTCGGCCGTGGCTATATCCAGACGCTGGAACCGCGTTTGTACTATGTCAATATTCCGTACAAGGATCAGAGTCAGATTCCCTTGTTCGACTCAGGCCTGTCCGATTTCAATTTCGCCCAGATATTTTCCGAGAACCGCTACAGCGGCTACGACCGCATCAACGATGCCAACCAGTTGACCGCTGCGCTCACCACGCGTCTGCTTGATGGCGAGACTGGTGTTGAGCGTCTCAAGGCCATGGTTGGCCAGCGCTATTATTTCAAGCCGCAGCGCGTTGCCATTACCGGCGAAACGACCCGCCAGAATGATTTTTCGAATCTGGTCGCCGCAGTCAATGGACTGGTGGCCCCCAAAACCTATGCCGATGTGGCTTGGGAATACAACTACCGTGAGAATATCAGCGAGCGTTTCTCGGCCGGGGTGCGTTTCCAGCCGGAACTCGGCAAGGTGATGTCGGCCAGTTATCGCTACACGCGTGACCCGCTGACCACCCTGTCGACGGTCGATCAGATCGACATTGCCGGCCAGTGGCCGATTTCGGCAAATTGGTATGCGGTCGGCCGCTACAATTATTCGCTGCGCGACAAGCGTGTACTTGAATCGATTGCTGGCGTGGAGTACAACGCCGGTTGCTGGGCGGTCCGCCTCGTTGGCCAACACCTTGGGGCCATTTCCGGTGCGGCGAACGACACGGTGTTTTTCCAGCTTGAACTGAACGACTTCGGCAGCATCGGCTCAAATCCGATCGGCCTGCTACGACGCAGCATTCCCGGCTACGGCAAGGTCAACGAATTGCCCACCAGCAGCAGCCTGCTTACCTCCCAATGAAGACCATGAACCCATATATTCGTCATCTGATTCTCCTGATTTGCTGTCTCGGTGGCATGCTGGCGCAACCGCTCTCGGCCGCGCCGCAGGACCCTGTCGAAGCTGACCGTATCGTGGCAGTGGTCGGCAGCGACGTGATCACCTATTTCGAATTGCGGACCCGTTTGACGGCGGCGCTCAAGCAGTTGCAAAAGCAGGGAACGCCATTGCCACCGCAGGATGTCCTGGAGCGCCAGATGCTCGAGCGCCTGATCATGGAACGTGCCCAGTTGCAGTATGGGCGCGAGACCGGGATGAAGATTGACGATACCCAGTTAGACCTGGCCATCGCTCGGATCGCTGCCGGCAACAAGATGACCGTGCCGCAGTTCCGTGCCGCACTGGAAAAGGATGGCGTGCAATACGCTCAATTCCGTGAGGAAATTCGCAATGAAATGGTGACCGTTCGGCTCCGCGAACGTGAGGTGGACAGCAAGCTGGTGATCTCCGATGGTGAAATCGACAACTACCTGGCCAATCAGACAGCCACTGGGAGCGAGGAGGAGTATCAACTGGCGCATATCCTGTTGCGCGCCCCGGAGTCGGCCACTCCCGAACAGTTGCAGAAATTGCGGCAACGTGGCGAGCAAGCCCTGAAGCGGGCCCGTGCCGGCGAGAACTTCGCGCAATTGACGGCTGCGTTCTCAGATGCCCCTGATGCCCTGCAGGGCGGCGATCTTGGCTGGCGCCCGCTGGCTCGTTTGCCGGCACTCTATGCCGAAGCCGGATCACGCCTCCAGTCGGGTGAAGTCAGCGACCTGCTGCGTTCATCGGCTGGTTTTCACATCGTCAAGCTGGTCAGCAAGCGCGGTGGCAGTGCCCCGGCTTCCGTACAGCAGACCCACGCGCGTCACATCCTGATCCGCTCCAGCGAAGTGCTCTCGGAGGCCGAGGCCACTCGCAAACTGGAAGCTGTTCGTGAGCGCATTGCCAATGGCGTTGATTTTGCCGAACAGGCGCGCCTTTACTCTCAGGATGGTTCGGCCGCCAAGGGAGGGGAATTGGGCTGGCTTAACCCCGGCGATACGGTTCCCGAATTTGAGCGGGCGATGGATGCATTGAAAATCAATGAAGTCAGCCAAGTGGTCCAGTCGCCTTTCGGCATGCACCTGATTCAGGTGCTTGAGCGCCGTGAGCGTGACGTATCCGCCGAGCGTCAGCGTGCCGTGGCACGTCAGGCCTTGCGTGACCGTAAACTGGATGAAGCCTATCAGGATTGGCTGCGCCAGTTGCGCGACCGGACTTACGTCGAAAACCGTCTCGACGAACAGTGATGCACCCGCTTATTGCCGTCACCAGCGGTGAACCGGCCGGCATCGGGCCGGAGCTTTGTTTGCGGCTGGCCGACTACGATGGTGCTGCCCATCCGGTGGTTCTTGGTGATCGTTCTCTCCTTGAGGCGCGCGCGTCTCAGCTCGGGTTGAACGTGGCTTTTCGCGACTACACCGCGGGACAAGCTCAAGCGCCAGGGAACCTCGACGTGCTGCACATTCCTCTGGCGGTTTCATCGCAGGCTGGCCAGCTGGATGCGGCCAACGGCCTCTATGTCCTTTCCCTGCTCGACCGCGCGCTGGCCGGCTGTCAATCCGGCGAATTCGCTGCGATGGCGACAGCGCCGGTGCACAAGGGGGTGGTCAACGAAGCCGGTGTGCATTTCACCGGTCACACCGAATACCTTGCTGAAAAAACCGACACGCCGCTGGTCGTCATGATGCTGGCCGGTGACACTGAACGCGGGCCGCTGCGCGTTGCCCTGGTGACAACGCACCTGCCATTGAAAGATGTGCCGGCAGCGATTACTGCCGAGGTGCTGGAAAAAACGCTGCGCATCCTGCATGCCGACCTGCGCGCCAAATACGGCCTTGCCCAGCCGCGTATCCTGGTTGCCGGCCTCAACCCGCACGCTGGTGAAGGCGGTTATCTCGGCATGGAAGAAATCGAAGTCATCACGCCGGTACTGCAAAAGCTGCGGGCCGAGGGCATGGCGCTGTCCGGCCCTTACCCGGCCGATACCATGTTTACGCCACCTATCCTCGCCCAGGGCGACGCGGTGCTCGCCATGTATCACGACCAGGGGCTGACCGCATTGAAGTACGCCACTTTCGGCAAAGGCATCAACGTCACGCTTGGCCTGCCCATCATTCGCACCTCGGTCGATCACGGAACCGCATTGGAATTGGCCGGTACCGGCAAGGCCGATCCGGGCAGCCTGTTCGAATCGATTGCCGAAGCGGCACGCATGGCTCAAAGGAGCATTCAATGAAAGGCCACGTCGCCCGCAAACGCTTCGGCCAGAATTTCCTCGTGGATCAAGGCATCATTGCCGCCATCATCTCGGCCGTTGATCCGAAACGTGACGAAACCGTGGTCGAAATCGGCCCAGGTCTGGGCGCCATTACCGAGCCGCTGATGGCTCGTGTCGATCACCTGCATGTCGTCGAAATCGACCGCGATCTGATCGCCCGGCTGAAAAAACAGCATACGCCAGAGCGCATGACCGTTCATGAGGGCGATGCGCTGGCCTTCGATTTCGCCAGTATCGGCAAGAATTTGCGTCTTGTCGGCAACCTGCCCTACAACATCTCGACGCCCCTGCTCTTCCATCTTGCCGAGTACGTCGACGTCGTCCATGACATGCACTTCATGCTGCAGAAGGAAGTGGTCGAGCGCATGGTGGCCGAGCCGGGCAATGCTGATTTCGGTCGGATGTCGGTGATGCTGCAATACCGCTTCTATCTGGAATGGCTGATCGACGTGCCGCCGGAAAGCTTCGATCCGCCGCCCAAGGTCCAGTCGGCCGTCGTCCGCCTGATTCCGAAGCCCGTTTCCGAGTTGAATGCCAAGAGCCAGGAAAAACTGTCGCAGGTCGCGCTGACCGCGTTCTCGCAACGCCGAAAAATGCTCCGCAACACAATGAAGACCCTGCTCAGCGATGCCGCCTTCGCCGAGCTCGGCATCGATCCGACCTGCCGGCCGGAAGACGTTTCGGTCGAGGATTACGTCCGCATCGCCAACTATCTGAGCTGACGCCCGCTGCTCGCCGGGAATGAAAAAACCCGCCAAGGCGGGTTTTTGTTTGGGGTCTTGGCCAAATTACTTTTGCGTCGGGCAGGTCTTGATACCGAGCAGCGTGTAGGCCGGGCACCAGCCCATCAACCCTGTTGCGAGAGGGACGATGCCGATGTAGCCCCAGACCGGCAGCATGCCGGCTGCGGTGGCGCCGATCAGGCCGGCGCCGGCTACGATACGAATGATTTTGTCGATACCGCCAACATTTGCAGCCATGGTGTTTTCTCCGTCAGGTTATGTGTACAGCGCCAATGTAACGGGGCATCGTGACAGCGTATGTAACCTTGGTCACACAGCCGCAAGTTTCTGCAAGCCGTCGCGATCGGTGACCGTCAGCTGTTCGCGGCCCAGCGTCACTATTCCTTGAGCGGCAAAGCCCTTGAGCAGGCGGCTGACAATTTCGCGGACGCTGCCCAGTTCGTCGGCCAGCTGTTGGTGGGTGACGATGAGCGTTGTTTCATTGCGAGCCAGGATCAGCTTGGCCAGTCGCTGGTCGAGCCGGGCAAAGGCGACCTCCTCGACAAGTTGCATCAGTTCGCCGATGCGGTCCGCAAACAGGTGAAAGACGAAATCCCGGAAAGGCGGATGCTCGACCATCAGTCGGGCGAATTCGGCGACCGGTATGGCGAGCAGCGTCAGCGGCGTTTCGGCGATGCCGCGGGCGTTGTAGTCGGTATGGCCGAGCAGGCAACTGGAGCTGATGATGCATGAACCGCCGGGGGGGACGCGATAAAGCATCAGCTCCCGCCCGCTGGCCGCCAGCTTGATGACCTTGATGCTGCCTTCGAGTAGCAGCGGAAATCCCTGGCAGGGCTGGTGTTCGGCAAAAACCTGGGTGCCGGCCGGCAAATGCATGATTGCCTGTGGCTGCAGCAGGGCTGCCAGACGTTCGGCCGGCAGGCCGGCCAGCGCCGGGTAGAGCGTGGTCAGCTTTTTCGTGTCCACCGTAGTGTCCATGACTTATCCGTCGATGCTGGCCCAGACCGGCGCGTGATCGGACGGACGCTCCAGCTTGCGCGGGGCGCGGTCGATGCCGGCAGCGCTGCATTTTGCGGCCAGTGGTGCGGAAAGCAGCACGTGGTCGATGCGCAGGCCGAGGTTTTTCTGGAAGCCCAGCATCCGGTAATCCCACCACGAGAAGGTTTTTTCCGGTTGCTCGAATAGCCGGAAACTGTCGCTCAGGCCGAGGCCGATGAAGCGCTGGAAGGCGGCGCGCTCGGGTTCGGAACAGAGAATGTTGCCGGCCCAGGCCTTGGGGTCGTGTACGTCGCGATCATCCGGCGCGATGTTGTAGTCGCCGCACAGGGCCAGCTTCGGATATTTGCTCATTTCTTCGCCGAGCCAGACGGCCAACGCGTCGAGCCAGCGTAGCTTGTAGTCGTATTTGTCGCTGCCGACGGCCTGGCCATTCGGCATGTAGGCGCAAACGACGCGGGTGTCGCCAACCGTGCCGCTGATCAGGCGTTTCTGTTCGTCCGGGAAGTGCGGATTACCGCAGATGACATCGTGAATCGGCTGGCGGGCGAGCAGGGCGACGCCGTTGTAGGTTTTCTGGCCGGAGAAAGCGACCTGGTAGCCGGCGGCCTCGATTTCGGCGCGCGGGAAGTTATGGTCTTCAAGCTTCAACTCCTGCAGGCACAAGGCATCCGGCTGAGCTGCGGCGAGCCAGTCGAGCAGGTGCGGCAGGCGGACCTTCAGGGAATTGACGTTCCAGCTGGCGATTTTCACTTGCTGAGACCGCCGGAAGGTTTGCTGCCGTAGGCGGCCGTCTTCGGATAGCCGGCCAGGTCGAGCAGGTTGTCGTAGGCTGCTGCCTCGAAGCCGCGGAAGCGCTGATTGCCGACCTTCAGTGCGGGCACGGCGGCGTCACCGACCAATTGCTTCAGTTCGTCGATTTCAGCTTGTGTCTGCAGCATTTTCTCGGTGAAGGGAACGCCGCGGCCATTCAGCAGATCGCGGGCCTGCTTGCAGCCATCGACGCATTCGGCTGAGGTGTACAAGGTGACCGGAAATGCTTCGGCCGCTTTTTTGGTGGCGAAGCTCTGGTTGTCGCCGGCTTCCGCTTTTCCGCCATTTTTGACAACACCTTTGGTTTTGCCTGGCGGGGGCGTGTCGGAGACGACCGTGCGGCCGCCTGAGTCGAGCCAGCGGTAGGTGTCCGCTTGGGCAAAGGTGGCCGCCAGTGTCAGGCACAGCATGAGCAGGTAACGCATTATTCTCTCCCTCGTTTGAGCTGCTTAGGCCGCAATCATACCGCTATGACGGAGCAGTGCATCGACGCTCGGTTCGCGCCCACGGAAGGCCTTGAACGACTCGATGGCCGGACGCGAGCCGCCAACCGACAGGATTTCATCGAGGAAGCGCTTGCCCACTGTGGCATCGAAGGGATCGCCGGCCTCTTCGAAGGCGGCGTAGGCATCGGCCGACAGCACTTCCGCCCACTTGTAGCTGAAGTAACCGGCCCCATAACCGCCGCCGAAAATGTGCGAGAAGCTGTTCGGGAAGCGGTGCCATTCGGGCGGAATCAGCACGGCGACTTCCTTGCGTACGTCCTTGAGCACGTCCATCACGGTCAATCCGGATTTTGGGTCAAGATCGGAATGGATCAGCATGTCGAACAGCGAGAACTCGATCTGGCGCACGGCCATCATGCCGCTCTGGAAATTCTTGGCGGCCAGCATCTTGTCGAACAGTTCGCACGGCAACGTCGCACCGGTATCGACGTGGGCCGTCATGCCGGACACGACGTCCCATTCCCAGCAGTAGTTTTCCATGAACTGCGAGGGCAGCTCGACGGCATCCCACTCGACGCCATGAATGCCCGAAACGCCGAGCTCTTCGCCACGGGTCAGCAGGTGGTGCAGGCCGTGGCCGGTTTCGTGGAACAGGGTGGTCACTTCGTCGTGCGTGAAGGTGGCCGGTTTGCCGCCGACCGGGCGAGCGAAATTGCAGTTCAGGTAGGCAATCGGCTTCTGGATGCCGGTGACGGTGCGGCGGCGCGAGCGGGCTTCATCCATCCAGGCACCGCCACGCTTGGTTTCGCGGGCGTAGAGGTCGAGGTAGAACTGGCCGACCAGATCGCCGGTCGGCGTTTCCAGCCGGTAGAAGCGGACGTCCTCATGCCAGACCGGCGCCGTGTCCGGCTTGACCTTGACGTTGAACAGGCTCTCGATGACCTTGAACAGGCCGCCGAGCACCTTGGGCTCGGTGAAATACTGCTTCACTTCCTGCTCGGAGAAAGCGTAGCGGGCCTGCAGCAGCTTTTCGGATACATAGGCGGCATCCCACGGCTGGAAGTCGTTCAGACCCAGTTCATCCTTGGCGAAAGCGCGCAGCTCGGCAATGTCCTTGGCGGCGAACGGCTTGGCCTTGGCTGCCAGTTCGCGCAGGAAAGCCAGCACCTGGGCCGGCGTGTCGGCCATCTTGGGGGCCAGTGATACTTCGGCGAAATTGTTGAAGCCGAGCATCCTGGCGTCTTCCTGACGCAGTTCGAGCATGCGCTGGATGATCGGCGTATTGTCCCATTCCGGCTTGCTGGAGCCGTCGTGGAATTCGGCGGCGCGCGTCGCGTAGGCGCGGTACATCCGGGCACGCAGCTCGCGGCTGTCGGCATACTGCATGACCGGGCCGTAGGACGGGGCCTGCAGGCTGAAACGCCAACCATCGACGCCGGCTTTTTCGGCCGCGGTCTTCGCGGCTTCCTTGGCGTCGTCGGGCAGGCCGGCGAGCTGTGCTTCGTCGGTGATGACTTCGGCGAACGCGTTGGTCGCGTCGAGCAGGTTTTCGGCAAATTTGGCAGACAGCTGCGATAGCTCTTCCATGATGGCCTGGAAGCGCGGCTTCTGGTCTTCCGGCAATTCAGCACCAGAAAGGCGGAAATCGCGCACCTCGTTATTGATGATCTTTTTCTGTTCGATGCTCAGCGTCGCGTATTCGGCACTTTCACGCAGGGCCTTGTACTTCTCGAACAGTTTCAGGTTCTGGCCGAGTTCGGCGTAGAAGCGCGACACCTCGGGCAGCATTTCGTTGTAGGCCTCGCGCCAGGCAGGCACGTCATTGACTGAATGCAGGTGGCCGACAATGCCCCAGGCGCGGCCGAAAGGCTCCAGACCGTCGGACAGCGCCCCGGCGAATTCCGGCCAGGTGGCGGGCGTGCTGTCGGCGGTCAGGCGCTCGATCAGCGCCTTGCCTTCGGCCAGCAGGGATTCGATGGCTGGTTTGACGTGTTCGGGCTGGATCAGGTCGAAGCGGGGCAGGTCGGAGAAATCGAGGAGCGGGTTGCTGGCGGTCATGGTCGTCGGGGCAATGAAAAAGGGCGGTCTGCGCCGCCCGTTTGGGAAAGGGAGAATGTGTCTATTCTACAAGTTCGCGGTAGGCATGCCACGAAGCGTGGCCGAGAATCGGCATGATCACGACCAGACCGAAGAGCAGGGTGGCGAAACCGAGCAGAGTCAGCCCAACGAGCAGGGCCGCCCAGAGCAGCAGCGGACCGGTGTTCTGCATGAAGCTGCGCAGGCTGGTCATCATGGCCGTGGCGACATCGGCATCGCGGTCGAGCATCAGTGGGACTGACACGACGGCCAACGCATAGACGAAGAGCGCCAATCCGCTGCCGAGCAGGAACCAGGTTGCGGTGAAGGCCAGGTGCTGGCCGTCGAACAGGATTTCGTTCAGGTAGGCGCTGGCTATCGGCGTCGAGTCGGCACCGATCAGGGCAAAGGCGACGGCAGAAAAGCGCTCCCACATCAGTGTGATCAGCGCCAGGATCAGACCGAAGAGGGCCAGCGACTGGCCGTTGCGCGCGAAGCATTTGAGCGAATCGATGAACAGAATTTTCTCGCCGGCTTCTGTTCGGCGGCTCAGCTCGTAGAGCCCCGCAGCCAGCAAGGGCGCGACGAGGAAGAAGCCGGAAATGGAAACGGTCAGCAGATGCGGCGTTTCGAGCAGCGCGAGAATGATCAGATCGCCGCCCAGTGCGAACAGCAGACCATAGGCCAGCGATGGCAAAGGATTGGCCCTGAGGTCGTGCCAGCCGGCGCGCAGCCAAAACCAAGGGCGATCGGCGGCGATGCGCCGAATGTGGGGCAAAGACATCCCTTGCGCATGGAAATCAGAAAGCGGATTCATGGCAGCCTCCTCGGTTGGGGTTACGATTATTTGACCATGGAGAGGGGGCGGGGTTCAGTAGATGGCTAGGTCCGGGATCGGCCATAAGCGGCCAGTGTTTTTGCCTCGAATAGCAGACGCACTCACTCTCTTTGAGTATGCTATATACCTATTTTGTGCTTTGGTAACTATTTGCTTGAAGCGCAACCTCCTATACCCACGCTCGCCATTTCCGGTTCGATGAACAATCCAACTACAACCATCATTAGGCCACGCGAAGTTTCCTACGCGGGATTTTTACTCATTGGCTCGTTGTTGCTGGGGGTGGTGCAGGTTCCGTTTGAGGTTATGAGTTATGTCTCACAAGAGCAACACGGATTTGCCATCTTTCTTGGCGTCTTAGTAGCGGTCTTCGGGGCATTAACGCTGCTATTGGTTTCAAAAATAAAGCAACGAAAAAACTGGGCCAGATGGGTCATGGGTGTTGTTGTGATTCTCGGCTTTGTCTCAACCCTCAATTCATTCGAGGAGCAATGGAAGGAAAGTACGCTCAGGACAGTCTTGGATTGCCTTAGCGGGTTGATGGAGCTAGTTGCCGTAGGGGTACTTTTTGCACGGCGTAGCAACGACTGGTTCGCAAATCAATCAGAAATAAACCTACCTCCTAACTCACCTGAAGAAGTTAGCGAAGGCAGGCCCAGCGTAACCAGCATGGGCTATTTATGTCCCTGTTGTGGACTACGAATCGCCTTTTTGTCCAAAGTTGTTCAAGCGATGGGGAGCCATCGGACTTGCCCATACTGCAATAAGAAAATTAAACGCGATGTGGTGTACGGGAAATTTTTCTTGTTGATGTTTGTGGTTGGCTTACCTATCAAACTGCTTGGAAAAACTGTTCCAGCGTTCTCGTTTTTTGGCAGTTCAATAACAACTGCATTGGTCACCGGATTTCTTATTATGCTTTGCATGGGCTTCAAGGAAGACCTAGCCTAATTGAAGGTCTGCTTTTCCATCGGTCCAAGGACCGGATTGGGCACAACCCAGCCTCTCAAAAGCTCCCATCGCTTTCATGGCTATCCTTTTTCCGGTTCGGAAGCGCAAAAGAAAAACGCCCGCTTCATGCGGGCGTTTTTCTTGAAGTGACGGTCGCTTACAGCGTCTTGCCGGTCAGCTTTTCGTAGGCTTCGATGTACTTGGCGCTGGTGCGGGCGATGACGTCGGCCGGCAGTTTCGGCCCGGGAGCAACCTTGCCCCAGTCCAGGGTTTCGAGGTAATCGCGGACGTATTGCTTGTCGTAGGACGGCGGGTTGCTGCCTTCCTGATACTGGTCGGCTGGCCAGAAACGCGAGGAATCCGGGGTCAGGGCTTCGTCGATCAGGTGCAGGGTGCCGGCGGCGTCGATGCCGAACTCGAACTTGGTGTCGGCGATGATGATGCCGCGGCCACGGGCGTAGGCGGAGGCTTCTTCGTACAGGCGGATGGCGGCGATGCGGGCTTCGTCGGCCAGTCCGGCACCGTTCTTGCCGGTCCCGGCCAGCGCTTCGGCGAGGTCGGCGGCGCAGTTGGCCTGGGCGGTGGCGAAGGAGACGTTCTCGTCATGGTCGCCGACGGCGGCCTTGGTGGCCGGTGTGAAGATCGGGGAGGGCAGCTTGGCGGCCATCTTCAGGCCGGCCGGCAGCGCGATGCCGCAGATGGCGCCGGTTTCCTGATAGTCCTTCCAGCCGGAACCGATCACGTAACCACGGACGACGGCTTCGATCGGCAGCGGCTTCAGGCGCTTGACGACGACGGCGCGGCCGCGCACCTGTTCACGCTCGTTTTCGGCGACGACGGTTTCGGGATCGATGCCGGTCAGTTGATTCGGGACGATGTGGCCGAGTTTGTCGAACCAGAAATTGGCGACAGCCTGCAGGACTTCACCCTTGCGCGGAATCGGGTCCGGCAGGATGACGTCGAAGGCGGACAGGCGGTCGGTGGTGACGATCAGCAGCTTGTCGGCGTCGACGGCGTAGATGTCGCGGACCTTGCCCTTGTTGATCAGGGGCAGGCTGGTGATGGTGGATTCGAAAAGCGGAGCGGTCACGGTCGTGGTCCCGATAAGCAAAACGCAGATTATAAATTATTACCGGGCAATCAAATCCGTTGCCGATTTGCAAACTAGTGCTGAATGCCTTCTTCGGCAGCCAGTTTCTTGCGCATGCGGCGAGTGCCCCAGGCAACCAGTCCGGCGATCACCGGAATCGATACGGCGGTGATTACGTCGGTATTGAAGTGGTGAAGTTCTTTGGTGCCCTTGGCGATGTACTGGACCAGTTGCGAGCCGTAGTAGGTCAGCACGACCACCGACAGGCCTTCAACGGCTTCCTGCAGGTGTAGCTGGAGTTTGGCGCGGCGATTCATCTGGCCGAGCAGTTCCTGGTTCTGGCGTTCCAGTTCGATGTCGACGCGGGTGCGCAGCAACTGACTGTTGCGGGCGACGCGGGCGGAGAGTTCTTCCTGTCGGCGGCTGATCGCTTCGCAGGTGTTCATGGCCGGCAGTAGCCGGCGCTGCATGAATTCGAAGAAGGTAGGCAGGCCGGAGATGCGCGTTTCGCGCAGTTCCTCGATGCGCTGCATGACCAGTCCGTGATAGGCCCGGGAAGCGCCGAAGCGGAAGGTGGTGCGGGCGACGGAGTGCTCGACGTCGGCGGCCAGCGCCGATAGCATGCCGAGCACTTCGCGTTCGTCAGTCGGCGACTTGGCATGGCCGATGCGGTCCATCATGTCGGCCAGTTTCTTCTCGCCGTCGTACAGCCAGCGCCCGACTTCCTTGGCGACCGGCAGGCCGAGCAGGGCCATCATCCGATAGGTTTCGATCTCGACCAGGCGCTGCACGGTACGGCCGGTCTGGCGCTGGGTCATGCCGGCGTTGAGCACCAGAAAGCGCGAGAAGCCGTTGTCGATCTTGAAATCGGTGAAGATCCAGGCGGTGTCGTCGGCCACCTTGGCGGCAACCATCGTCCGGCCGTTCGGCGTCAGGCTGGCGAGAATCGAATCCGGGCTGATTTCGTCGGTCGACCGCAGTTCGACATGGGTGGCGACGATCAGCTTGCCAGGGATGCCGGAAAACCACTCGGGATGCACGGCATCGAATGCAGTGACGTCCGGGTGCAGTTCTTCGCCGCTGGCCAGCGGGCGGAAGAAGGTGTAGCTGGAGAATTCGGTGTGTAGCTCCCAGCGCATGCGGAAGGCGCCGGTATCGATCATCAGGTGCGAGTCGGAGCTTTCAATCGAATTGCAGACGTGGCCCTGGCAGAGCTTGCTCAGGTTGTCACGGGCGGCCGGTGCTTTCTCGGCGCTGTGCTTGAAGACCAGATGCGAGACGAGCATGGCGCCGACCAACGGTACGGGCGGCCGGGCGTGGAACTCGTTGTTCAGGCGCTGGCGGAGCGGGTGCTCCTGCAGGTCGGAAAGCGCAAGGCGAGGATGCATGATCGAGGTTGAAGGCATTATTGTTGCGGTGCAACAGATTGTAGCGTAAGCAAATCAGGATGCGGTACGCGCCGCAAGATAGCGACCGAATTCCTGCTCCAGCCCCGGCGTCGCCTGTTCGAGCAGGAACTGGCGGAAGCGCTGGCCAGCTGGCAGCAGGCGTTTACTGTTCATGTGCACGACGTACCAGGTGCGTTCAATCGGTGTGCCGATGACGTCGAATACGGCCACCTCGGCGGTTTTCAGTTCAAGCGGCAGGGTGTGCAGCGAAATCAGCGCGATGCCCATGCCGGCCATGACCGCTTGCTTGATCGTTTCGTTGCTGCCCATGCTAATGGTCTTGGCCGGTGTGAACAGATGGTTCTTGAACATTTCCTCGGCCACCCGGCGCGAACCCGAGCCTTCCTCACGCAGCAGAAAGGTTTCGTGGCGCAGCTCCTGCAGGTCAAAACGGCGGGCGTCACGCAGCGGGTGGTCGGCCGGGCCGATCAGCACGTAAGGGTGGCTGGCCATCGGCTCGGCGTGAGCGTCGATCTCGACCGGGATACGGCCCATCACGGCGAGGTCGATGGCGTTGTCCTGCAGCTTTTGCAGCAGCGTTTCGCGGTTGCCGACCGAGAACTGCACTTCGATGCCGGGGTGCGCCTGCGAAAACTGGGCGAGCAGGCGGGGCATGAAATATTTGGCAGTGCTGACCAGACCGACCGAGAGCTGGCCGGCTTCGGCCCCGAGCAGGCCCTGAAGGTTGGCCTCGGCGTCCTTGATCTCGCCGAGCACGCGCAGGGCGTGGTGCATCAGCAGCTCGCCGGCATCCGTCAGCGCGACGCCACGGCCCATGCGTTCGAACAGTGGCAGGCCGACGTTGTCTTCGAGCTGTTTCAACTGCATCGAGACGGCGGGGGGCGTCAGGTGCAGTTCCTCCGCGGCGCGGGCATAGCTCAGGTGGCGGGCGGCGACGACGAAGATCTGCAACTGGCGGAGCGTCAGGGTGCGGATGAAGTTCATGTTCAGGGAAGGGCTCGGTTATTTGGGTGTCTGGTAAGGGGGAGTTTAATGCTGGTGATTGTTTTAGCGTTGGTTTTCGCGCTTGAGGCGCGCCTTACTTTCTTTTGCTTCGCCAAAAGAAAGTAAGCAAAGAAAAGGCGACCCCGGGGCGGTGCCGGCTACGCCGGTTCCCTGCGCTACGCGAAACGCCGGGCGGCTGGCTAAACTCGCCTGCGGCTCAGACAACGCCAGCCGACTACCCCCGGCATTCCTACGTTGCTCGGCACCTTCCAAGGGGCCCGGTGAGGCTTCCGTGCTGAAACTGTGGACTTCAATTTGGCTTTTTTCGGGTTGATCGTGAAGGTCAAAAAACCAGGCCGCCGGTTGATCGCGCGACGGTTTTCGGCCCCTTGGGCGGCGCAGAGCAACGCAGGCGGGCCGGGAGCTTTCGGCTTGCCTTGTTTGAGCCGCAGGCGAGTTCTGGCAAGCCGCCCGGCCCGACGAGTAGCGGAAGGAACCGGCGTAGCCGGCGCCAACCTTGGGGTCGCCTTTTCTTTGGCTACTTTCTTTTGGCGAAGCAAAAGAAAGTATGCCCGCCAGCAAGGCGGAACCCCAACCTCATCGAAGCCGAGGCCTTGCAACCCTTGGCCCAACAGCCGAAAACCCGAAAATCCCTTACGCCGCCGGCCGTAACTTGTGCCGCCACCCCGGATAAAGCTGATCCGCATCCTGCGGAAACGATTCAAACGCCCGAGCGAACTCGTAGTGGTCGCGCGCCCATTCCACCGGATCGGCCCCAGCCTTCCAGCAATCGTAAGCCTGACGCAGCGAACGCGCACCGGCGGCCGGTGAGTCGATGTGACCATACGCCCCTCCGCCAGCCGTGTTGATCACATTGCCGTGACCGAGATTTTCGAAGAAGCCAGGCAGGCGTAGCGCGTTCATGCCGCCGGAAATGATCGGCGTCGTCGGCTTCATGCCGTACCACTCCTGGTGATAGACCGGTCCCGTGTAGCTGTCGCGCTCGATGATGTAGGCGCAGGCGCGGTCGTCCTTGTCGCCTTCCATCTTGCCGTAGCCCATGGTGCCAACGTGGATGCCGGAAGCGCCCTGCAGGCGGGACATCTTGGCCAGCACGTAGGCGGTGTAGCCGCGCTTCGATGAGGGCGAAGTGACGGCGCCGTGGCCGGCGCGGTGGTAGTGCAGGTATTGGTTCGGGTACTGCCGGCGGGCGGTAGTGATCATGCCCGGGCCGCCGACATAGCCATCAACCAGGAAGGCCAGCTTGTCGGCATCCGGGCCGAAGGCTTCGAGGGCAAAGTCGGCGCGGGCACACATTTCGAAATGGTCGTCGGCCGTGATGTTCATCGAGAACAGCTTTGCCTCGCCGGTTTCGTCCATGGCCCGCTTCATTGAATCATAGACCAGCGGAATGACCTTTTTTAGCGGCGCGAAAACCTGGTTGCCCTGCGGCTCGTCGTTCTTGATGAAGTCGCCGCCCAGCCAGAATTCGTAGGCGGCGCGGGCGAACGGTTCAGGGCGCAGGCCGAGCTTGGGCTTGATGATGGTGCCGGCAATGTAGCCGCCGTCCTTGACCGGCCGGCCGAGCATGCGCCAGAGGTCGGAAATGTCCTTGCTCGGGCCGTCGAACAGCTCGATGCCACGGCGCGGCACGTAGAAATCGACCATCTTGGCGTGCTCGATGTCGCCCATGCCCTGGTTGTTGCCGATGGTCAGCGTCAGGAAGGAAGCCATCATCATCCGGCCGTCGATCATGTTGCGGTCGAACAGGTCGAGCGGGTAGGCGATGCGCATGTCCTCGCTCGCCTCGTCGATGTGATAGACCAGGGCATCGACGCCCTTGGTGAATTCGTCGGTCGTACAGACCTCGACATTGGTGCCGGTGGATGATTCGGCGGCGAAGTGAGCGGCGGCTTCAAGATAGCGGTGGCCGGCCTTGGGGTTCATCTTGTAGGCGCACAGGATGTGCTGGCCACCGGCGATCAGTTCGGCTTCGGTCAGGCTGAGGTCGGCATAGCGGTTTGACTGGTCCATCGTCTTGTCTCCTGGGTTATTCGTCGGGGAAAAACTATGGACTGAATGCTAGGCGGGGCCATTGATAAATAATAGTCACGTGTATTTATCGGACACTTAAGCAATGGCTGAACCAATGAGCCTTGTTTGAGCCTTTCTATTTCTGGCAAAATTTCCTGTTATTCCCAGACCAGCCCTTGCATTCCGGGGCGTGGATGATCGCTTCCAGTCGACAGCGAGGAAGCATTGTTGGCTTAGTTGACGGATAATTCGCCTTTGGCCGTAACGCGTTGTTTTTTGCGAGGGAATCACTCGGGTTTTCGCTGATCCCTGACCACAGATAAAGGCACTATGAAAGACTATTACGGGCTGCTCGGCGTCGCACCGGATGCCAGCAATGAAATCATCAAGACGGCCTACCGGAAGAAAGCGGCTCAGTTTCACCCTGACCGCAACCCGGAACCCGATGCCGCCAGCAAATTCAGGGCGGTGCAGGAAGCTTACGAAGTACTGGCCGATGTGGATCGCCGCAAGGTCTATGACGAGACCCGGCGCACCAGCCTGATCGACGACCCGCTGGTCGTGGCGCGCGAAATCTGGTCCAGCCATTTAGGAAACATGCAAAAGTGAAAAAGTCTTATTACTTCGCCGAGTTGTCAGCGTCTTACGATGCTGAAATTCAGGATCTGCTGAACGATTCGGAGGGAAAGTCTGCGCTCAAACTCCGGCTGAAGGAAAAACGCCAGGAATTGAAGTCCATCCTGCCGATGATTGAGTTCAGCCCGGAGATGGTGGTGCCGGTGTTTTACGACGGTTTTTCCTTCCCCAATCCCAAGGCCATGGCTGCCGCCGTGATGTGCGAGCCGGATGACGGCGACTTTCCGAGCTGGGATGACGTCAGCGCCGTCGTCAAGCTGGAATCCTGGGCCGCCCCTTACCTGGCCGCGGTGCTGGCCGAGGGCGCTGGTGAGGCGTTCATGGTGACTGCCGCCTGCCTGGAATTCATCCGCAAGTTCGATCACAGCGCGCCCCAGTCGGCGTCGAAGAACGACGATGACGACGACGAAGAGCGTGGTGACGAGGAAGATCGCAGCAGTCGGAACAGTGATGAAGAGGGCGACGATGAAGACCGTGATCTGGCCGAAGCCGGTGACGACTGGCTGGGCGAGCAGGGCTTCGATTCGCTGAAGTCCTGATCCCCGCTGACACAGCCCGCACTATTCGATTTTTAGATAAGGCATGAAATGAAACATCCGGTCGTACTCAAGGCATCCCAACTCATTCTCGCCGGCGACGTGAAGGGCGCCGAAACGGCCCTGGCCAACATTGCCGACAGCGAAGGCGATGACGCACTGGTCGAGATCTTGAACGACGTCGCGCCGAAGGACCTGCTCGCCATCATGCGCGGCTTCGACGGATCGAAACAGACCGTGGTCAATATGCTGGTCACGCCGGAACAGTTCGCCCGGGCCGTCATTCTCGAAGTTCGCTATCGCGACCAGACCCACGCCGCCCTGCACGGCATGATGAATGCCGTGCTTTACCGCGACGAGGAAATGACCGCCGAGTACCTTGAAGCGATTGGCGAGATCGAAGGTGGCTACGAAGTGCTGGCCAATTATTTCGGCGAGCGTGATGACGAGCTGCTGGCCTTCGCCATGTCCGGCGTGTTCTCCGAGGAATTTGATGCCGAGTATGGCCATGAATCGAAGTCGATCTCCTGGCTCAACGAAAAAATCGAGGAGATCGACGAAGCCCTGCACGAAGGCAATTCCATTACCGGATCTCGGCCCAAGGTGCCGCGCTCGGAAATCGCCGACCACGACTGGATGGAAACCGCCTGGGTGCTGCGCTACGAACTGTCGGACATTTTCGAGCAGATCGTCATCATCCTGCGCGACCGCCTGCTGCGCCGTGTCGAAGTCCTCGAGGACGACGAAGCGGTGGCCAGCAAGCCGAAACCCGGCCCAGCTGCCGCAGCGGATGACGAGGAATCGGCGCTCTGACAATGGCCTCAGTGAACAACTCCGTCGCGGTCGTTGATGATCGCCCCTACTTCGAAAAAGCGGTGCGCTTCGGGCTGGCGCAGGGCATCCTGACGCCGGCCGACATCGCCCGGATGGAAGCCGATGGCCCGAAAGGGATCGTCCAGATTGCCGATCATTTCGGCACTGCCTATTTGCGCACCGATCTGGAAAGCGCCGTGGCGCGCATGGCCAACCTGATCAGCCTGTATCTCGAAGACTTCTCGAACGGCGATTTGCGCGCCGCAGCCATGTCACTGCGCGACAACACGCTGCTGTCGCATTCGCGGGGCGGCTCCGAGATGCTCAAGCGCCTGCACGCGATGCCCGGCGAAACCAGCCTGCATGCGCGCCGGGTGGATCCATTGGCGCAGAAGATTTTCGTCAATGAGCGCAGCTTTGCCTTCCCGCTGTCCGTGGCGAGCTACCGGGCGCAGGTTGCCCAGTGCCAGGCCAACCAGATGCGCATCGATTTTGCCCGCTGGCTGGCGCGGCAGTTGAACGCAAAGCCGGACGAATACGAAGACTACAGCGCGGAAGAGGTGATTCGCTCGGCGATGCTGCTGCTCTACGCCGGCGCCAAAACGCTGGAAATGCCGTCGAAGGGTGAGTTCATCAAGCTCGTTGAAGCGCTGCGCAAGAAAAGCTTCAAGCCCAAACCGACGACACTTGACGCCTTCCTGCGCGAGGCGCCGGAGGCATTCGAGCAGATGACCCGGCAGGCCATGCAGGAATTTATTGACACTGCGCTGCCCCGCCTGAAATCACCGGAAAAGTCAGCCGACGAAATTCTGCACGCCGAAGCGCAGGGGGCCTATTTCGTTCGGGATGCCTCGGAAGACGATGTGGTCGCCTACGACAGGCTGGTGGCCAAGGAGTGGGTGCGTATCACCAAAGGCAATGCTGACGACCCCGCCGTGCTGGCAACGATTTTTCTCAGCGTGGCGACCGGTCATCCGCCCAAGGCGGCCGCCCTGCTCAAGGAGGCCAAGAGCATCATCACTGCCTTCCGCGAAAAGGGGTTTGATTCAAAAGCGGTGGCCGCATTCATCGACGAGCACGCCCCGTATGAGCAGCGCGAAGACCTCAAGCTGATGTGGTCGCAGGACTTGAGACCCGATGCGGAAGTCCATCTGGCCGATAACGACCCGCAGATGCCCGATGCCTACATGGATCGCGCCTTGAAGTACTTCAAACAAAACTGCGTGGCCAACTGGAAGAGCAGTAGCCGCTGATCGGCCTTACTGCCGTTCCGAGTAGATCGGCAGGGTAATGCGGAAGGCGATGGCCAGCAGGCGGGCGGCAAGAACGACCGCCATGCCTGCCCACGCGGCAATGACTGGCGAAATGTCGAATCCCTGCAGGCCGATCAGTACCAGCGCCCCGGCCCAGGCCGCGGAGGCATAAAGTTCGCCGCGCACGAAAACCAGCGGCACTTCGTTGCACAACACATCGCGCAGCACGCCGCCAACGACCCCGGTAATCACTCCAAGCAGGCTGGCAACCAGCCACGGCGCCTGCCATTCCAGCGCAATCTGCGTGCCGGAAACAGTGAATAGCGCCAGGCCGATGGCGTCGGGAATCAGGAAGCGACGTGACGGCAGGTGCAGGGCGCGCACTGCAAAGAAAATGAGCAGTGTCGTGAGCAGTGCGACCACCAGATAGGTCTGATCGCTGATCCAGAAGACTTTGCGGTCGAGCAGCACGTCGCGCACCGTGCCGCCCCCCAGCGCCGTGGCGCAGCCAACCATCACCGCGCCGATCAGGTCCATGTTCTTGCGGCCGGCGTCAAGCACGCCGGTCAGGGCGCTGACCGCGACGGCGGCGAGGCCGATCCAGTAGAGCAGGTTTTCCATGGGGTGATTCTAGTGGCCGGGAGCGGAAAATGTAGCCGTTTGCGCTACCTGGCGACCTACTTCGTTGCTGAGCCCTCGGTCTTCTCGATTTCCGTCAGCGTCAGGTAGCCGTCCTTGGTGTTGACGACCTTGTAGATGGCGTCCGGCTTGGCCTGGGCTTTTTTGAGCACGGACTGCCATTCGGCCTCGGCCGAGCGCAAGCCGTCGATCTTCTTGTGCAGCGAAGCCACACTTTCCGCCAGGTCGGTCTTGAGCTCTTCATTGAATTGCTCGACCTTTTTGGCGGTGGGGTTCATGACGATCAGCGCGGTGTTGGCCAGCGTTACCACGAGCGCGACGGCAACGAGGATCATCGTCGGCTTTTCAAATGATCGCGCCTTGACGGGCTGCTCCTGGCTGTCCTTGGATTCTTTTTCGCTCATGGTCTCGCTCCTGGGTGGCTTGTTCTATCAATCATTACGGCCGATGAGGGGCGAACTTGAGCCTTGGTTAATTATAAATTAGCAAAAAAAGAACTTTTGTTGATTCTGCGTGTCTCGGCTACATGGCTTGCTGCTGGCAGGGCGAGATATTGCCTTCAGGGGAATTGTGATTTTCTTGTTTCGGCTAATAAGGTCTTATTGGCTTTGGCTGAAGAGTCCGCCAATTATTAACGAGCGACGGTAGTGCAATTGTCAGATAAATTCGAGAAGTGGGTTTTGGCTGCTTTTTCGGTGGCCCTGATGGTGGTTTCACTGCTATCCATCATTACCTGGAAAGTCGCCGCGGATGCCAACGAGGCCGCTCGCTGGGTCGCCCATACCCATGAGGCACTCCAGACATTGGCCCAGGTAAGGGCCGATACGGTACAAATTGAACTGAGCACCCAGTCGTTCAGGATTTCGGGCGACGAAAAAAACCTGGTCGAGCGCAATGCCAAGATTGCTGAGCGCGAAGTCCTGTTGCAGCGACTCGGTGCGCTTACGCAGGACAATCCTTTCCAAAGAGAGCATTGGGCACAACTGCGGCAGATCATTGACCAACGTCTTGCTATCGCCGGGCAGGTCGAGTTGTTGCGCAAGACGCAAGGGCTAGAGGCCGCCAATGCTTATGTGGCCACTGCACCCTTGCAGCAAACCCGAACCTCGACCTACCAGATTTTGTCATCCATGGATGAGCACGAGCGTCATCTGCTTGAAGCACGCACGACGGAGCAGAGGCAGGCGAGGCAACGGATGGTGTTGTTTGGGGCGCTGGCCTCCGTGCTCCTTTTTTCCTTGTTGGTCGCGACTTATTTTCTGGTTCGACGCCAGCTGACCGAGACACAGGCCAGTCGCCAGGCGCTGGCCGAGCGCGAGGAGGATTTGTCGATCACGTTGCGCTCGATTGGTGACGCGGTAATCGCTACGGACATTCAGCGGCGGATTACTCGAATGAATGCGGTCGCTGAGCAAATGACAGGCTGGCCTTTTGCCGAGGCTCGGGGAAGGCTGGTCGACGAGGTCTTGCAACTATGCAATGAGCTGAACGGAGAACCGGTCGAACTGCCGGTAGAGCAGGTGCTGAGGAGCGGCGAGGTTGTTGAACTGGCCAACCATACTAATCTGATCAGGCGAGACGGTTCGGTGCTGTCGATTGCCGATAGCGCCGCGCCGATTCGAGACGCTGGCGGGAATACTCGCGGTGTCGTGATCGTGTTTCGCGACGAATCGGTGGCTCGCCAAGCCAGGCGGACGATACGCGAGCAGAACACGCGACTTGAACAGCATGTCAGGGAACGGACGCAGCAATTGCAGGAAAGTGAAAGCCATCGAACGGAAGTCATCAACAATATTCCGGCGCTGATCGCTTTCGTTGACATCCAACAGCGCTATGTCTATGTCAATCGCCTGTATCGGGAGCGATTTGCTCCGGACAAGGCCGATATTGCCGGATGTACGGTACGCGAAATCCTTGGCGAGGAGCGCTACCTGATCGCCGCCCCGCTCATCGAGCGCGTTCTCCAAGGGGAGCCGCAAAGCTACGACTGGCAGCCGTTTCCCGGGATTTGGCAAGTGATCAGCTATGCGCCGAAATTCGATGGACAGGGGCGGGTGGTCGGTTACTACGTGCTGGGCACGGATATTACGGCGCGGCGCCAGGCTGAAATCGCTTTGCGCGACAGCGAGCAACGCCTGGAGCGTGTGCTGGCGGGGGCCGACCAAGGGTACTGGGATTGGCATCTGAAAACCAACGAATTCAAGGTCAGCGGGCGTTGGGAGACCATGCTGGGTTATCAGCCAGGGGAGATGAATGTTGCGACCAGTAACTGGCCTGAATTGGTTCACCCTGACGATTTGCCTGTGGCGCAAGCCTCGATTGAACGTCATCTGAGCGGATTGTCGGATAAACACGAGGCCGAGATCCGATGCCTCACCAAGGATGGGGGCTGGCGCTGGATTTTGACGCGAGGCAGCGTCGTCGAGCGGGCCGCTGATGGTTCGCCACTCGTCATGTCCGGTACGCATACCGACGTTACCGAGCGCAAGAAGTTTGAAATTGCCCAGCTTGAAGCGACTTCGGTTTTCGAGAACAGCTACGAGGCCATCATGGTGGCCAATGAGGAGGGGCTGATCAGCAAGATCAACCCGGCCTTCAAACGAATTACCGGCTACGACAGCGCTGATGTCATAGGGCGCTCCCCCAAAATTCTGTCCTCCGGGCGCCATGATGCGCAGTTCTATCAGGATTTCTGGGGAGCCTTGCAACAACACGATTTCTGGCAAGGTGAAATCTGGAATCGGCGCAAGAGTGGCGAACTTTTTGTGGCGCTGCAATCGGTGACGGTAGCGCGCGATACGAATGGCCGGATACAGCACTATATCTGCGTGTTTACGGACATCAGCCCGCTCAAGGCGCATGAGATGGAACTCGACAGGGCGGCCAATTACGACTCCCTGACGGCCTTGCCGAATCGGCGTTTGCTTTCTGACCGCCTGCATCAGTCCATTTCGCACTCATCGCGCAACGGCAAATTGTCGGCGGTCTGCTTCCTGGACCTCGATGGTTTTAAAACGGTCAATGACCGCTATGGCCATACGGTCGGCGATCAGTTGCTGCTGGGGGTCAGTGAGCATCTGAAAGGCGTTTTGCGAGCCGATGACACGCTGGCGCGCCTGGGGGGCGATGAGTTCGTCGTCCTCTTTACGGATATCTCGTCACCGGAGGAGTGCTCGCAGGTGCTGGATCGCTTGTTGCTGGCAGTACGCAAGCCGGTCAGGGTGGAGGGGTATCAACTTACTATTTCAGCCAGCATTGGCGTCAGCCTGTATCCGGCCGACGATGCCGACCCTGATACCTTGCTGCGTCATGCTGATCAAGCGATGTATCTGGCCAAACAGGCGGGCAAGAATCGGTATCAGCTCTTTGATCCGGAGAGCGATCGAATTGCCCAGAGTCACCGCGCCTATCTGGACAACTTGCGACAGGCCCTGCTGCGCGGCGAATTCATCCTGTACTACCAACCCAAGGTCGATATGGTCAGCGGTGAGGTGATCGGCACCGAGGCACTGGCCCGCTGGCAACATCCCGAGCGCGGGATACTGCCGCCAGGTGAATTCCTGCCGCATTTGCACGCCAGTGATCTTGAGGTTCCCTTCGGCGAATGGGTGATCGAGACTGCACTGAGCCAGATGGAGGCGTGGTTGGCGGCAGACCTGCACATGAAGGTCAGTGTGAATATCAGCGCCACGCATCTGCTCCAGGTCGATTTCGTCGAACGGCTTGGTCTTGCTTTGAGTCGCCATCCGCTCGTCGCGCCGGCCAAACTGGAATTGGAAATTCTCGAAACGGCCGCCTTGGGTGACATGCACAAGGCGGTTCAGGTCTTGCACCGCTGCATGGAGCTTGGCGTCCGGTTCTCGCTGGATGATTTCGGGACGGGTTATTCGTCGTTGACGTATCTGCGCAAACTACCGGTCGATACGTTGAAGATCGACCAGAGTTTTGTCCGGGATATGTTGATTGACCCCGACGATCTGGGCATCGTTCATGGCGTGATCCAACTCGCCAGCGCATTCCACCGCCAGGTGATCGCCGAGGGCGTCGAAACCATGGAGCATGGTTCCATGTTGCGGAAAATGGGGTGCCGTTTTGCTCAAGGCTATGGCATCGCCAAACCGATGCCAGCCGACCAAATGCAGGTGTGGTGTGCAAATTGGACGACGGCCAGGGCGTGGACAGTCATCTGAACTGAGCGCCACGCCTCTATTGCCGTGGCGTCAGCCTTTGCTGTCTTGGCAAGGGGCCAGGCACGACAGGGATGTCCCGGCCAGCGTGTCGACAAGCATGGCAGCCCCTGAGAAATCCTGTTCTCGGCTGTATTCGCTGACCGTGACCAGGCAGCGCAGGCCAGCCCCCTGTGCGGCGCGCAGGCCATTTTCAGAATCCTCGATGGCCAGGCAGGCGCTGGTGGGCAAGGCGAGGCGTTCGAGCACCCAGTGGTAGATGTCCGAAGCCGGCTTTTTGGCAGCAACGACATCGCCGGCACCGATCACCTCGAACCAGTCGGCCGACCCAGGGGCGAGGCTGGCGTCGAGCAGGGCGGTGATGTTTTCCGATGATGTGGTGGAGGCGATGGCCAGCCGGATGCCGCCGGCGCGTGCTTCGGCGATCAGTTCGGCGACACCGGAGCGCAGGCTGAGCCGGCCTTCGCCAACCAGGCGGACGTAATGCGCCGTCTTGGCGGCATGCAGTTGCCTGATCAGCGCATCGATATCGGGGCGGCTGGCGATCTCCGGAGCGCACTGCGCCGCATAGTGCCGCATGCGTTCCTTGCCGCCGGTAATGGCGAGCAGGTGGCCATATCGTGTTTCATCCCAGTACCAATTCAGGCCGAGTTCGGCGAAGGCGGCGTTGAAGGCGTGGCGATGGCCGTCGCGCTCGGTTTCGGCGAGGGTGCCATCAACATCGAAGATCAGGGCCTGAAGTGCGTTCATGCATTGACCTTAGCGGGGTCGAGCGCTGGGGGCCAGTCAGAAATATTGAAGCTCGGCGTAAGGCTTCGTTTAATAAACGATGACTTAAGCAGCTGATAAGAAAATCTGACTGTTTCTTAATTAACAAGTCACTTATCTTGGTTGCCAATGCGGTAACACAAGAATGATTGGAGACACCATGCAATTCGGCCGTACGACCCTCTCGAAATTCGTCATCGAAAACACTCGCGCCAGCCATGGCGAACTCGGCGCCCTGCTCATCGACGTCGCTGCCGCCGTCAAGACCATCTCGGCGATGGTCGCCAAGGGGGCGCTGGCCGGCCACCATGGCGCGCTGGACAGCACCAATATCCAGGGCGAGGTGCAGAAGAAACTCGATGTGCTGACCAACGAAGCGATCCTGCGTCACTGCGAGTGGGGCGGCCAACTGGCCGGCATGGCCTCCGAGGAAATGGACGATCCGTACCCGATCCCGGCCGAGTATCCGCGTGGCCGCTACCTGCTGGTTTTCGACCCGCTCGACGGCTCGTCGAACAGCGACGTCAATGTCTCGGTCGGCACCATTTTTTCCATCTTTGCCCGCGGGGCTGCCGGCGATGCCGAGCTTGGCGATTACCTGCGCCCGGGCTGCGAACAGGTTGCCGCCGGCTATGCCATCTACGGCCCGTCGACGATGATGGTGCTGACGCTGGGCAACGGCACGCACGGCTTTACGCTGGATCGCGAGAGCGGCAACTTCATCCTGACCCACGCCAATATCCGGGTGCCGGAAGATACCCGCGAATTCGCCATCAACACCTCCAATGAGCGCTTCTGGGAACCGCCGGTGCAGCGCTACGTCAGCGAGTGCAAGGCCGGGAAGACGGGGGTGCGGGGTGAGGATTTCAACACGCGCTGGATCGCCTCGATGGTCGCCGAAGTGCACCGCATCCTGATCCGCGGCGGCATTTTCATGTACCCGAAGGACAGCAAGGACCCGAGCAAGCCCGGCCGGCTGCGCCTGCTCTACGAAGCCAATCCGATGGCCATGCTGATCGAGCAGGCCGGTGGTGCGGCGAGCACTGGCCGCCAGCGCATCCTCGATGTGGCGCCGGACAGCCTGCACCAGCGCGTGCCGGTCATCCTCGGTTCGAAGAACGAGGTCGAGCGGCTGGCGCGCTATCACCACGAATACGACACCGGGGCTGATCGGCCGTTTGTTTCGCCGCTGTTTTCGGAACGCTCGCTGTTCCGCGACGAGTCGCGCGCCTGAATTCAACGCACAGGGAGAAGCACATGTCCGTCAAACACCCCATCATCGCCATCACCGGTTCGTCCGGCGCCGGCACCAGCACGGTGATGCAGAGCTTCCAGCACATCTTCCGCCGCGAGTGCCTCAAGGCGCAGATCGTCGAGGGTGACTCGTTTCATCGCTACGACCGCCTGGCCATGCGCGCCGAAATGAAGGCGCAGGAAGAGGCCGGCAATCGCAATTTCAGCCACTTCGGCCCGGAAGCCAATCTGCTTGATGAATTGCAGGACCTGTTCATCGCCTATGGCCAGAACGGCACCGGCAAGGTCCGCAAATACTTGCATGACGCCGGCGAGGCCGAGCCTTACGGGCAGGAGCCGGGTACCTTCACGCCGTGGCAGGAGATCACCTCGGCCACCGACCTGATGTTCTACGAAGGCCTGCACGGCGCCTATGCCGATGACCAGATCGACATCGCCAAACAGGTCGATCTCTGCGTCGGCGTCGTGCCGACCATCAACCTCGAATGGATCCAGAAGCTGCACCGCGACCAGAAAATGCGCGGCTATTCGCAGGAAGCGGTCACCGACACCATCCTGCGTCGGATGCCAGATTACGTTAGCCACCTCTGCCCGCAGTTCTCGCGCACCCATGTCAATTTCCAGCGCGTGCCGATCGTCGATACCTCCAACCCGTTCATCGCCCGCGATATTCCGACGGCCGACGAAAGCATGGTGGTGATCCGCTTCGCCAACCCGAAGGGCATCGATTTCCAGTACCTGATCAACATCCTGCACGGCGCGATGATGACCCGCCCGAACACGCTGGTCGTTCCCGGCGGCAAGATGGGCCTGGCCATGCAGATGATTTTCACGCCGATGGTTTTGCGCCTGATGGACCACAAGCGCCGGGCCTAGGGATTTGTCGCCCCCGCTCCGGCGGGAACCCCGAAATGCAAGGAACAGGATCCCCGTTTCCACGGGGAGGGCGAACTGCAAGCTGAATTTGGAAAAAACGGAGACAAGCATGGATCGCAACCAGACCGAAATCACCTTCCGCCGCGAACTGGCCAACGCCGTCCGCTTTCTCGCCATCGACGCCGTCAATCAGGCCAAGTCCGGACACCCTGGCGCGCCGATGGGCATGGCCGACATCGCCGAAGTGCTGTGGCGTGACCATCTCAAGCACAATCCAGCCAACCCGCAGTGGGCGGACCGCGACCGCTTCGTACTGTCGAACGGCCACGGCTCGATGCTGCTCTACGCGCTGCTCCACCTGACCGGCTACGACCTCAATATCGATGACCTCAAGAACTTCCGCCAGTTCGGCAGCCGCACCGCCGGCCATCCGGAAGTCGGCCACACGCCCGGCGTCGAGACGACCACCGGGCCGCTCGGCCAGGGACTGACCAACGCCGTCGGCATGGCGCTGGCCGAAAAGCTGCTGGCCCAGCGCTACAACCGACCGGGGCTCGAGATCGTCGATCACCGGACCTGGGTTTTCGTCGGTGACGGCTGCCTAATGGAAGGCATCAGCCACGAGGCCTGCTCGCTGGCCGGCGTCTGGGGCCTCGACAAGCTGACCTGCTTCTACGACGACAACGGGATTTCCATCGACGGCCATGTCAAAGGCTGGTTCCGCGACGACACCCCGGCCCGCTTCCGCGCCTACGGCTGGCATGTTGTCGGGCCGATTGACGGCCATGACTCGGTGGCGCTGTCCGCGGCCATTGCCGAAGCCAAGGCCGTCACCGGCCAACCGACCCTGATCGTCTGCCGCACGCAGATCGGTTGGGGTTCGCCGAACAAGGCCGGTTCGCACGACGTTCATGGCGCGCCGCTCGGCGCCGATGAAACGGCCGCCACTCGTGCCGCGCTTGGCTGGCCGCATGGACCGTTTGAAGTGCCGGACAGCCTGCGCGCCGCGTGGAATGCCCAGGCTACTGGCGCTACTGCCGAAGCCTCGTGGCTGGCCAGGTTCGCCGCTTACCGCACCGAGTATCCGGAACTCGCCGCCGAATTCGAACGCACGCAGGCCGGCGGTCTGCCGGAAAAGTGGCCGGAAATTAAAAGCGAACTGCTGACCACGGCCGGCCGCAAGGAAGGCGCCGTCGCCACCCGAAAGTCTTCGCAGAACTGCCTCGATTGGCTGGTCGACCGCGTGCCCGAACTGCTCGGCGGTTCGGCCGACCTGACCGGCTCCAACCTGACCGCCGGCAAAGGCAGCGTGGCCCTGCATGAAGCAGGCGAGCGGCAGGCCAACTACATTTCCTACGGCGTCCGCGAATTCGGCATGACGGCGATCATGAACGGCGTGGCGCTGCACGGTGGGTTGATTCCCTACGGCGGCACCTTCGCCGTGTTCTCCGACTACGCCCGCAACGCCATTCGGATGAGCGCGCTGATGCAGCAGCGCGTCGTTCATGTCCTCACCCATGATTCCATCGGCCTCGGCGAGGATGGCCCGACCCACCAGCCGCTCGAACACGCCAGCAGCCTGCGCATCATTCCCGGCCTCGACCTGTGGCGGCCGTGCGATGAGCTGGAAACAGCCATCGCCTGGGCCGAGGCGCTCGAGCGCTTCGGTGACAACAGCGGACCTTCCGCGCTCTTCCTGTCGCGTCAAAACCTGCCGCAATACGGCGGCGCGGCGAGCCGGGCGGAAGGTGCTAGCCGTGGCGGCTACGTGCTGTCCGAAGCCGACGGCCAACTGCAGGCGGTGATCATCGCCACCGGCTCGGAAGTGGCCATCGCCATGCAGGCGCAGGCTATCCTCAAGGCCGGCGGCGTCGCCGTGCGCGTCGTCTCGATGCCCTGCACGCGGCGCTTCGACCAGCAGTCGTCGACATGGAAGAAGCTCGTGCTGCCGCCGGAAGTCTGCCGCGTCGCAATCGAAGCCGGGCAGACCGACTTCTGGCACAAGTACGTCGGCCTCGACGGCGACGTGCTCGGCATCGACGAATTCGGCGCTTCGGCCCCGGCGCCGGTGCTCTACGAACATTTCGGCCTGACCGCGGAAAACCTGGTGCAGACGGTGTTGCGCACCATCGTCAGTGCCGGGGGCAGCGATGGTGACTTCTGATGCCTGACCCGACGCCAGCCTAGTCCGGCCAACCCCAATTCAAGCCGTCCCGAACGCCCGTTGCTGCGGGCGTAACGGGCCGGCTCGTCCAAGAATTCACAATCCACAGGAGACAACACCATGCCAATACGGGTGGCAATCAACGGCTTCGGCCGGATCGGGCGCATGGCCTTCCGGGCCATCGCCAAGGAGGCGGAGTTCGCCGACATCGAGGTGGTCGCCATCAACGACCTGCTCGAACCGGACTACCTCGCCTACATGCTCAAGTACGACTCGGTGCACGGCAATTTCGCCGGTGCAGTGGCGGTCGACCGCAATGATCTGCTGGTCAACGGCCGCCGTATTCGCCTGAGCGCCGAGCGCCATCCCGAGCAGTTGGCTTGGGGCGAGGTCAAAGCCGATGTCGTGATCGAAGCGACCGGCCATTTTCTGACTCATGACGGCTGCCTCAAGCACGTCCATGCTGGTGCCCGCAAGGTTGTCCAGTCGGCCCCGGCCAAGGATTCGACGCCGATGTTTGTCTACGGCGTCAATCACGAGACTTACGCCGGCGAGGACATCGTTTCGGCTGCTTCGTGTACGACCAACGGCCTGGCCCCGGTGGCCAAGGTGTTGCACGACAAGTTCGGCATCAGGCGCGGCCTGATGAGCACCGTGCACGCTGCAACCGCCACACAAAAGACCGTCGACGGCCCCTCCGGCAAGGACTGGCGCGGCGGGCGCGGCATACTGGAAAACATCATCCCGTCCTCGACCGGCGCCGCCCAGGCCGTCGGCAAGGTGATCCCGGCGCTCAACAAGAAGCTGACCGGCATGGCCTTCCGCGTGCCGACTTCCGATGTCTCGGTGGTCGACCTGACTGTCGAACTGGAAAAGCCGGCCAGCTACGCGGACATCTGCGCCGCCATGAAGGCCGCCGCGGAATCCGGCCCGCTCAAGGGCGTGCTCGGTTATACCGGCGACAGCGTTGTTTCCACCGATTTCCGCGGCTGCTGTCTGCCCTCGATCTTCGACGCCGGCGCCGGCATCGCGCTCGACCCGACCTTCGTCAAGGTCGTGGCCTGGTACGACAACGAGTACGGCTATACCTGCAACCTGCTGCGCCTCGTTCGCCACATTTCGGAAGCGCCAACAAAATGATTCTGGCGTCGTTGCACCGCCGTACTGCCTGTGGCGGCGCGCCTAGCCAGAACCGCTGCGCTTCATTTTGTTAACGCTTCCCAACAGAATTAAGGAACAACCATGGCCCTCATTTCCCTGCGCCAACTGCTCGACCACGCGGCAGAGCACAGCTACGGTCTACCCGCCTTCAACGTCAATAACATGGAGCAGATCCAGGCCATTATGCAGGCGGCCGAAGCCTGCGACAGCCCGGTCATCCTGCAGGCCTCGGCCGGCGCCCGAAAATACGCTGGCGAGCCTTTTCTGCGCAAATTGGTCGAAGCCGCCATCGAGCAATACCCGGACATCCCCGTCTGCCTGCACCAGGATCATGGCACCTCGCCGGCCGTCTGCCAGCAGTCGATGCGCAGCGGTTTTTCCAGCGTGATGATGGACGGCTCGTTGGGGCCGGATGGCAAGACGCCGGCCAACTACGCTTACAACGTCCTGGTGACGCGCAAAGTGGTCGAAATGGCCCACGCCATCGGCGTTTCGGTCGAAGGCGAACTGGGCTGCCTGGGGTCGCTGGAAACCGGTGAAGCGGGCGAGGAAGACGGCATCGGCGCTGCCGGCAAGCTCGACCACTCACAAATGCTGACCGACCCCGATGAGGCCGCCGACTTCGTTGCCAGGACCGGCGTCGACGCGCTGGCCATCGCCATTGGCACCAGCCACGGCGCCTACAAGTTCACCCGGCCGCCGACCGGCGAGATCCTCGCTATTGACCGCATCAAGGCCATCCACGCCCGTATCCCAAATACTCATCTGGTCATGCACGGCTCGAGCAGCGTGCCGCAGGAATGGCTGGCGGTCATCCGCCAGTACGGCGGCGCGATCAAGGAAACCTACGGCGTGCCGGTCGAGGAAATCGTCGAAGGCATCCGCTACGGCGTGCGCAAGGTCAATATCGACACCGATATCCGCCTCGCCATGACCGGCGCCATGCGGAAAGCCATGGCCGAAAAACCGGAAGAGTTTGATCCGCGGGCCTTTTGGAAAGCAGCCGTCGCGGCAGCGAGTGACCTCTGCCGCCAACGCTTCGAAATCTTCGGCTCGGCCGGTCAGGCCAGCCGCATCAAGCCGATTTCACTGGAGAAAATGGTCACCACTTACCGCTGACTTGCGGATTCTGAAGACGGCATGGAAACAAAAGTTTATTTTCCTTGCCGTCTTCAGCGCACCGATTTTCCGTATCCCGCATCTAACTTGATCTGATTTCGTCCTGCGGCTTTCGCCTGGTACATCGCGTTATCAGCACGCCGAAGAATGGCCTCGCCACTTTCGCCGCACGGTGGGAACAAGGTCATTCCCAGGCTTGCCGAGCATTGATGCTCGACAGTCTTCCCCATTTCCTCTTCTGTATCAAAGGCAAGGGAATAGGTTTTGGCCAAGTCATCACGGATGCGTTCCGCGACATGTTTGGCCTGTTTCAAAGCCTCATCTGGCGTCGGTGCCACATTGACCAGCAAGACCACGAACTCATCTCCGCCAAGGCGGGCCACGGTATCGTGATCACGCACACATCCGGCGAGGCGTCGAGCGGCTTCCTGTAGTAGCAAGTCACCTGCAATGTGACCGTACTGGTCGTTGACCGGCTTGAAATTGTCGAGGTCCAAATAGATAACCGCGCCATAGTTGCCGCTGCGCTGACTCAGCGCCAAGGCTTTCGACAGGTGGTCAAAAAATAGGCGTCGGTTTGGAAGATCGGTCAGGGCATCGTAATACGCCAGCTGATGAATGGTTCCTTCGTATTTCATCCGTTCAGTCAGGTCACGGACCGTGGCCAGTATGACGGCCTCACCGTCCAGATCCACGATGTTGGCACTGACTTCAACCGCCAAGGCCGGACCGTCATCCGGTCGTTGGATAAGCCAGTCAAAACGATGCTGTTTTTCCGTTTTAATGATGGCGATGTGGGTGGCGGCCAGCTCGGTGGAGGGCGTTCCGCAGGCTTGGGTTGGCGGTGAGAAATCAGCAGGGGTATGGCCAAGGCAATCCGCCTTGCTGGTCAGCCCCAGAAGCTCTATTGCCGCTTGATTGCAGTCAATGATGCCCGCCTTCTGGTCAAGCAAAAGAACCGCATCCCGGCTGCCTTCGAACAAGGTCCGGAAGCGTGTTTCAGAACTTGCGACAGCGCGTTGAGTCTCTTTGAGCTCTGTAATATCGATTGACAGTCCAATGAGACAGTCGGGGTGATCAGCCCTGTGCAACAACTGCTTGATCGACCAGAAATAGCGCAATTTTCCGGTGCTTCCGGATAAGCACTCCTCACCGGCTTGCCGCTCGCCTGTTTCAAAAACCTTATCATCGAATTTTTTGACGCGCCGAGCCTCTTCTTCCGGTAATAGCTCATCGTCGGTATGACCGATAATCTGCTCCGGACTGCGTTGAAATTGTTCAGCGACCTTTGGACTGACAAAGAGATAGCGGCGGTCGTGTCCCTTGATATAGAAATGACCATCGACATTGCTGAGCAGCATGTCCAGGAATTGTCGGGAGTCACTCAGCAAAGCCTCAAAGTTCTGATTGCTGGTGATGTCAATGGAAACCCCCGAAAGGCCGATGATTTTGCCTTGGGGGTTATGCAGCGGTCTCTTGACCGTTAAACATGCATGTTTTTCTCCGCCCCGCCTGGAGACTCGAATTTCTTTCTGTTCAATGGTTTGACCGGTGGTCATTACCCGGAGGTCATCCTGTTTGAGCTGAGCGGCAGTGCTTGGGGCAAATAAATCATCAAGGGAGTGCCCGACAACATCTTCCCTCGCAGCTCCGACCATTTCGCAGAAAGCTTGGTTGGCGAAGGTGTAACGGCCGCTCAAGTCTTTGGTATAGATTGAAGCCCCAAGGCTATCGATGACCGTTTGCAATAAATTCAAATCACCCTCGGACAGGCTATCTGTATGCAAAAACCCAACCGCTTGCATAACCCACTCCCGATGAGGCACTTACAGAACATATTGCGCTTTTTAGTCGCTGCTATCAAATGCAGCGAACAACCCGTGGCGGGTTGAAACTGGCTGATCGTTGCCTGATTCCAGATGTTAAGAAAATAGCTGCATTTGGTCCGGAACGCCGTCACCGGGCAGGGTATTCCAATCCCTGAAACCCGATTATTTTCGCCACTTCGCCCAGGGGTCTGAATCACCATTAAGCGAGGGGCTGGAATAATTCGCTGTCCTTTTGGCAGAAGCGGAACGACGGCCTGCATCCTGGTCGTGCAAGGCCGCTTTTTTGGCGCGTTTTTCGCGGAGTCGCTCGGCATCTTCCATGCTCAATACGGCCGGTTGGCCCGGTATTTGATCCGGCGGTACGATGCGATCTCTTGGTGGCAATTCAAACTGCTCGGCGGAGGCTCGGGGCAGGCTTTTAAACTGGTACAAATAGAAGGCTTCAACCTTTTCGCGCGCCCAATCCGTTTTTTTCAGGAATTTCACACTGGAATCAATACTCGGGTTGTTATTGAAACAATTGATATTCAGGTATGCAAATAGAATTTCAAAGCCGTAGTGATCAACTATTTCAGTTAACAGCTTTTTTAAACTGACGCCGTGGAGCGGGTTATTTTTGTAATTGATATCAACGTTCATGGTGGCGCTTGAGCAAGGGGGAATTCGGCATTATACCTGTCACGCAACAGCGCTTTTGGCCTCGCACGCCTCGCCTTGCTGATCTGATTCAATGGCATTTTCCGGCGGCTCGAATTGGCCGGTGTTGTTCAGGTCGGGGGTAACTTCGACCTGGTTGCGTCCCTTGTCCTTTGCCGTATACATGGCGTTATCAGCGCGATGCAGCGTGACTTCGGGCGCCTCGTCCTTGCGGTAATGGGTGACCCCGATACTGACGGTCAGGGTGATACTGCCATGCTCATTCTTGACCGGTCTCGCGGCGACTTCGCAGCGCAGGCGCTCGGCAACCGTCGCTGCCTTGGTGATGTCCGTATCGGGCAGCAAAATCGCAAATTCCTCTCCGCCGACTCGACCGATGATGTCCCCGTTGCGTATGCAGGGCACAGCCACGGCGACAAAATGCCGCAAGGCTTCATCGCCGCTCTTGTGTCCCCAGGTGTCGTTGATCTTTTTGAAATGGTCCAGGTCAATCAACATGATCGATAACGGTGAAGCCATCCGGTCCGAATGACTAATGGACTTATCGAGCAGGGTCAGGAAGGAGCGGCGGTTGAAAACGCCGGTTAGCGGGTCCCTTTCGGCAATCGCTCTTAATTCGAGCGTCACTTGTTCATTGGCCAGCATCACGATACCAAATGCCATCAAGACAATGGCCGCGATGGATTCGACCATGACGAACTGGGAGACGGCGATTGCCTGCGCTGCATCGAACAGGCCACTTTTGCCCAAACTGAACAGCCAGGGGCGAATCAGCAGGAAGGCGCCGTGGCAGCCACAAGCCATGGCATAGAGGTAGCGGGCTGGATATTCCTGTACTTTCCCCTTGGCGACTGTTTTTGCGCAAAGCAGAAAGATCACGCCAGCCATCAGGCTCGACAGCGCGAAGCGCATACCCGGGTCGGGTTGAATCGCCGTGAAGTAGGCCGAGGCGGCGATGAGCAGAAGTGCCGCCAGGGCGGCGTAGCCTGGCCAGGATTGGGGCAGTCCGACGTAGGCCCTGGTCCCTCTCAGGTTCAGGTAGGCCATCAGGAAAAGCAGGCTTTGCGCCGTGATAACCGACCAGACTTCGGGGGTGGCCGTCCGCACCAGCAGGCTGACGCAGAAAAGAGTGCCGAAAAAATAGGAACTGGCCCATAGGCCAAATCCGGCAATCTGCCGATTGAAGCGCCAGGCAGCCATCAGCATCATGGTCATGATCCCCATCAGGATCGTGGCAAGAATGAGCAGCGTGGGGCTATGCACTAAGGAAAATTCCAAACAATGTTATCGGGCCGTGATGATGCAGCGCATGCTCGACATGACAGTTCGAGGATTGCTTCTGTTCGAGCTTGAGATGCGTTGCTGAAAATTTCGATATGAATCATCGCGATTTCTGAGCGGCCTTGCTCGTCAATATGCCGGGTAGTCTGCCACAAAGTGGCTATATCCTTGGTGATAGATGAGTGATTAGCAGGCAAGGTGCCGTGATGTTTTTGGGCTAATTTCGCTAGCGGGCGGTGTTCGTGGTTGCTGGATTTCGTCCGGATTGCCAAATAGAACAGGCGTTGGCTCAAGCTGAGATGGTAGCAAACAACGGGGCCAGCACTTGCTCGGTTCCGAGAGGCGCGATTCCTTGCTGGGCCAGCCAGACGAAGCGCCTGGCGGGAGCCTGGCTCGTCGCCGCCTGGGCGGCAGCCATTTCGGTGCGGTCGTTGACCAGCACGACGACGCACTTCAGGTCGGGGGCAGTGGACAGGGTTTCCAGTTCGTACAGGCAGCCCTTGTTGGCGGCGACGAAGTTCCGCAGGTCCATCAGCACGACGTCACTGGCCCGCAGCAGTCCGGCGAGGGCGTGTTGCCAGGTGGTGTCATGGCAGTAACACTCATTGACCCGGTAACGGCCTTCGGCATCGGGTTGGAGTTCAAAGCTGGACAGTCGGCGGTCTACATCGCCGGCTTGGAGGATGAAACGCTCGGCCAGGCGGCCATCGAGGAAGGTGAAGATATCTTCGGCGTCGATGGTCCGGTCAACCAGATCGGTGCCGGCGATCAGCACAGTGTTGCCGGTCAGGCGCCAGCGTTCGATCACCCGGTCGAAAAGATCCTGAACATTGGCATCCTGCTGAAAGACGCGAAGGACGAGCAGGGTCGGCGGTCGGCCGGGCGGGCGATGGCCGGTGGTGGCTTGCATGACTTTGGCGCCGAGCGGAATCCACAGCAGCGGCAGAAAATCGACCAGTGCGCCCCAGCCGAGGCTGGCGATGGCGCCGATCGCCGGGCCGGTCAGCGCGATGGCCCAGACGGCTGTGAACAGGTAGAACAGTTCGGAGATCTGTCGTCGGGCATAGGCGCCGGCCAGCCAGCGGCCGATTGCCAAAGCAGGCCACCAGGCGATCAGCCACGGGGCGAGGGCGAACAGTGCGATGCCGCCGACCGGCGGCAGCCAGCCGACCAGCCAGTAGATCAGCGGGCTGCCTTGCTCGACCAGCAGGTTGAGCAGATCGACGCCGGCTTGTGAGGCCCAGCACAGGAGGATGAACAGCGGCGCCAGCCAGGGGCCGACGGCGCGGGTGGCGCCGCCGAGACAGAGCGCGGTGACGACGATCAGCGGCAGGCCAATGTCGAATGACATCCAGAAGAAGACCTGAGCGAAGCTGATGTTTTCATTGGTTCGCCAGGTGAGCAGCGCAACGGCGGCGACGAACCAGAGCAGCAGTGTGCCGACCAGCCGCCGGCGTCGCCAGCGGTCAATGACGGCGATTACCGGGATGACCGGCCAGGCGTAGGCAGCACCCAATGTCATGACGGTTTTGAGGGTGACTGGCCCGTCGGCGATCAGTTGCGTGATGATCGTCCGGGTCAGTGCCATCAACAGGGTCAGTGCGATGAAGGCGGCGACCAGATTGCGCCGGGCGCGCCGGTTGTCGTCGAGACTGAGCGGTATCGGTGGTGCCTGCCCGGTGCTGACGGGTATGAGCGTCGTCGATGCATCCACTGTCGCAGTCGACGGCGAATTCTGGATGATTTTCATCAGCCGCTGCATCGTCGCCCGGTAGCGGCTGGCGACAATCAGGGCCCCGATGACCGACAGGAAAGTGGCAATGATCAGCAGGGTCGCAATCTTGCCGGGCAGCATGGCTAGTGGCTTCCCTGGATCGATTCAGTGTCTCGGCGCATCGCTGGTCCCGCCTAGGTCATCGCGCTCAGGCCGCTGACGTAGACCAGGCGGCCCGTTGCGGCATCGCGCACATAGCTCAGGCATTGCTTGCGGTTGGCGCCGGTGCCGGGCGGTTTCAGCGAAATGTGCACCCAGCCGGAGTTGGGGCCTTTGGCCGGGTCGTAGCATTCGCAGATGATCTGGTCGAAATCGGCCAGGTGGTCACGCGCCCAGGCGGCCAGTTCCAGCGTCGCCATGCCGGCGATCTCGATGTCGCAGGCCTCGCCGCGGGCATGCTGGCTGGTGCTCAGCCAGGTGGCCGGCTTGTTCTTCAGGGAGCGTTCCAGACTCTGGCTGCGATAGACGCTGTTCGGCGAAAACGAGCCGAACTTGTCGCGGATCGCTTGCAGTACGTGGCGGGCGAGATGAATGGCAGCGCGCAGTTCGGCGTCGCTGGCGAAGCTGTTGTCGATGCCCTGGCGGGCTGCCAGATCGGAGCGGGTCAGTTCATAGACCCGGAAGTTGGGGGCGATCAGGGCGCGGGGTGAGAGGCTGCTCAGGGAAATCTGCTCAAGCGGCGTTTTGGAGAAGTCGGGCGCCACATCGCGAGCAATCGGTGCAGGTGCCGAGCGTTTGCGGCGGAAGACCTTGGGCTTCGCTTCAGGCGCAGCGGTGGCTTTTTTCGGACGCGGGCTCATGACAGGTTCTCCTGAATCTGTTCGAGGATGCGCCGGTTCGCCTTGTCATCCGGCGCCCACAGGGCGAGCAGGAAGTCGATATGCTCGGCGACCGACGAGACTTCGCGCGGGCTGGCGCCACGAGCGATGGCGTTGCGGTAGGCGTGCAGCACGGCGACGCCAGGGGCCGGCGATGCTGCCTCGCCGCGTTTTCGTGGTGGCGCCGCAGGTTGTGACAGCAGCTTGATCAGTTGCAGGTCGGCCAGGCTGGCGCTGTCCCAGAAGTTTGGATCGGCTTCGTTGCGTTGGGCCAGTTCGCGCAGCAGGCTGTCGAGTTCGCGCTGCATGGCAACCGGGTCGGCCGCCGCCGGCGATTCGCCGCGCTGGGCGGTGAGCAGGGCGCCGGCCAGCCAGTTGGTGAAGGCGTAGGCATCGTGCCGCCGTTCGTAGGCCAGCCGGTAGTGCTGCGCCATGTTGACCAGCGCTTCCATGCGGCGTGGACCTTCTTCCTCGACCAGGGCCAGTCGTTTGTAGGCGCTGCCCAGCAGGTTCAGGCGTTCGACGGTGGGGGCGCGCCGGCACAGGGTGTCGAGATCGAGAATCGCCGATTCAATCAAGTCGGCCTGCTCGCCACGCAGTTTTTCGCGTGTCTTGGCGGCCTTGCGACTGGCGCTCTGCCACAGTTCGGCGGCGTAGCGCACGCGGAAATTGGCGTACTGCTCCAGTGCGCGCATCGGGCAATCACCCTGGTCGGCCGTCAGTGCCTTTTCCAGGCAGGCGATGGCTTCCGGCCAGCAGCGGGCTTCGCCCCAGGCCAGACCGAGCGCGGCCTGCACGTCGGCCCGGGCCAGCCAGCTGGCCTTCTGGTTGGCAGGAATGCGCGCCAGACGTCGTTCGATCTTGCCGCTGGCGTCGTCTGTTGCTCCGGCGCGCTGGTCGGCCGCGACGTTTTCAAATTCAGCGACCAGTTCGTGGGCCGTGGCGAACGGTGTGACGATGTGTTGCGGTGCCGAACCGTCGCGGTGGAAGCGGAAGTCCGGGTCGCCGTAGCACTGGTAGGCGCCCCAGGTGTTGACGTCCGGAAAGCGTTGCCAGACGTCTTCGCGGGCGACGCGGACCGCTTCGCCGAAGGTTTCGCCGGACAGCATGCCACGGTAGAACGTTGCGGCGAAGGCCTGCCCGGCCCGGTCATCCACTGCCCAGCCGGCGGCGATCACGGCACGCACGCCCATGCGGATGAATTCTTCGCCGAGGTTGGCGGCCAGGCCAAGGCGGTCGAGATCGCGATTGCCGTCGACGCGGCCGAGGTGGCAGCAATTGACGAAGACCAGTTCCGGCACGAAACGCATCTGGGCGATATCGCCCGGGGTCAGGAAATTGTCCGGGCCGATCACCATGCCGGAGACCTTGCCGGCCGCGACCGGAAATTCATGCACGCCATGCCCAGCCAGATGCAGGATGCGCCAGCTGTTCTTGTGCAGCGACTCCATGATCGGCGTTGCCGTCTGTTCGATGCAGTCGAGTACATCGTAACCATCGGCGGTCAGTTGTTCGGCCACCTGCTGCGCCTCGTCGCGGGCGCCGGGCAGGTCGCAGAAATCGGGGCTGTTCTGCAGATCGGGGTTGCCGATGACCAGTGCGGTGTTGGCGAGGCCGTGGGCCGGCCGTTGCCGGAAATCGGCGGTGCGGAACTGGCGGACGAAGCCGGCGGCGACTGAGGGCGGACGTTCGCCGACACTCCAGCGGTTTTCGAGCAGTTCCCATGGATAGCGGGCCGACTGGCTGTCGACGATGACGACCAGGTTGCCTTGCTGTGGTGACAGTTCGCGCAGGCGCAGCGGCAACAGCATTTCGTACAGCGTCTTGGCCGCTTCGGAGTTCTGGCCGGTGTCGCGGCTGGCGATCTTGACGAAGGCATCGGCCAGCGCCAGTTGCCCGGTGGCCAGCGTTTCTTCGGCGCGGGCCCGGTCGGTTGGGAAAAGGAAGCGCAGACGGTCGTCCTGGCGGACGATTTCGAGGCGTTGGTACCACTCGTTGGGGGTATCGAAGCGTACACGGCGACGCCCGGCCTGGGCGGATTCAACGCAGCCGGACGGCCAGATGAATGCCGGCGCCAGCTGTTCATTGAGCAGGATTCGACCGAGTGCCTCGGCGGCTGAAATGGCGACGTCCTCATACAGTTCGAGCAGCTCGAGGCGGTCGATCAGCACGCGGCCTTCCAGCTTGTGTTCGGCCAGCGCGTGGTTGGTGGCCACCGCGGCGCGCAGCATGGCTTCCAGCGAATCGCCGATCGGCAGGCCGCCGGCACCGGTGCCAACGAGCAGGCAAGTGACGGCCGCCGAACGCGGCCGGCCTTCTTCGCCAAAGCGTGCATCGGGCCAGTAGGCGACCTTCAGCGCGAAATCGAGCAGTGCGTCGCGCACCGAGGATTCGAGCAGGCCGGGGCTGAGCCCGCCAATCTGGCCGAGGCCGACGACGAGCGCGCCCATCGGCTTGGCCGTTGGCGAATCGTTGAGGAAAACGGTGTGACTGCCGAGCGGCCCGGGGTAGATGCCGAGATCGAGCCGCCGGGTCAGGTGGTTGCCGAGCTGGCGGTCGAGCACCGCTTCCGCACTGATTACTGTATCCCCCTGATAGTGGCCGACAAGCACCGGATGACGGGCATAGGTCAGATTGCCGTGGCGGATGCTGACCTCGATCGGTGGCGATTGCCGTTCGCCTTCGGCCAGTTCGGGCAGTTGTCCGGAGAAGCCGAGGCCGGCCATGTCGTCGGGCGACGGAATGCCATCGGCCGGTGGTGCCGGCGGCAGCACGAAGCGTTCTTCGCCGGCGGCCGCGCGGCTGCGGGCCGGGGGGGCGCTGGGCAGCAGGCTGGTCTGGCCATTGACCAGAATGTCGAGATAGCCGGGGAAAGCCTTGGGCTGGGCACACAGCATGTCGTGTGCCGTGTTATCGACGTACCAGACCGGTACGCCAGGCAGGCGGCCGGAGGCCCAGGCGACCGTGCCGTCGCCCTCGCGGGTGGCGATGAATTCAAGGCGCTTGAGATCGGGGCGGAAGGGGATGTCGCCAGCGCTGAGCTGATAGTCGATCACCGTAGCTGGCTGGCAGCCGGCGACATAGACCATGTGTTGTGGATCAGGCGGTGCCGCCTTGAGGAAATTCCAGGTGGTGGCCGCTTCCTGGAGGTCCGTGATTTCGGCGGTGTCCCAGCGGGCGCCGAGTTCCTTGCGTAGCGCTGTCCACCGCGACTGGTCGGCGAAATCCGGATCGTCCGGGGCGAAAGGCAGCAGTTCGAGCAGACCAGGGTAGCGGGCGACCAGACCGATGATCTGGTCGGTGCTTTGGGTGATGTCGAGCAACGACAGCTTGCCCTCGGTCGGGTTGAAACCGGTCAGCCAGCGCACGGCTTCGTAGGAGCCGAGGTTGGGCGTGCCGAGCATCAGGAAGCGGCTGCCGGGCAGGCGGATGATGCGTTTCCACAGTGCCGTGCCGGCCCCGCCGTCGGCGATCATCGAGCGAACGACCAGGCCGCCCATCGAGTGGGCGACCAGGCGCAGCGGCTGGCCGGAACGTTCGGCCTGGCTGACCAGCGGTTCGAGCGTGACCGCCAGTTTCGCCGCCGCCTTGCGGACGGAGAAACGCCAGTCGTAGGGGAAGATCTCAACCTGATGACTGCGTGCCAGGAATTCGACCAGCGGGCCATAGAACTGGTCGACCAGCCCGACCGGCGTGACCTCGTCGCGGCCCATGGCGATCTTTTTCAGGCCGCCCTTGAGCAACGCCCAGTAGTTCAGCCAGACGGCGTCGTCGCCGGCCCTCAGCTCGCTGCCCATGGTGCCGGGCAGCATGACGGCAATCGGCCGTGGCTTGTTGCCGCCGCGACTGCGCGTGACCGCCGCCGCACAACGTGGGCCGAGATAGCCTTTGGGTCCAATGGGCTGGAAGCCGCCGCTGTCGCCGTCGGTGCGGGTCAGGCCGGCACGCAGCCAGCGCACGCTCTGTTCGTTGGTGAAATAGCGGAAGTGATTGACCTTGGGGCCCTGATCCTGACGGACGCGGGCACCATTGCCGAGGCGCGGCAGGCCGCCGCTCATCGAGGCGGTATCGACCACGAGGTCGTGTTCATTCTTGTAGAACCAGTCGGTGGCTAGCACCTTCAGGGTGTTCCACAGGCCGTCGCCGGCCTGGCTGTCGCCGGCGATCACTGACAGGTCGGCGCTGCTGACCAGTTCCGGCGTGTTGTTGAGCAGGCGGGTCAGGGCCGAGCCGGGCATCATCGCCTCGACGCCGGGCAGGGTGCGCGGGTCGGTGCGCTCCTTGACGACGGCGAGCAGGAAGTCGAGCCCGTCGGCAAACAGACCATCGCCGGTGGCCGCGGTGGCCACGTAGTCGAGCACCGACAGCCAGCGGTCGAGGCGGCCGGAAGCCAGTGTGGTGCCACGGGCCGGACAGGCGACCCGGACGAAGCGGCCGACGCGCAGTTTCTTCTGGCTGAAGACGTCGATCAGTTCGAGCAACAGCTGGCGGTCGTTGTTGTAGGCGGCGTCGCGGGCCTTCATCTCGTCATCGGACAGCGGCAGCAGGCCGAGTTGCGATGCCAGCGTGCGGTCGGCGGCGAACAGCGTCTTGACCTGTTCGCCGCTCAAGGTGTTGGCGAGGTCCGCACAGCCGGACAGGGCCATCACTTCACCAACCAGCCCGCCACGTGAATGGCTGACCAGATGGATTTCCGCGCCTTCCGGCAGGCGCTTGGCCAGGGCCAGCGCATTGTTGATCGGGCTTTCCGTCAGCGTTCGGTGTTCGAGCGAGAAGACGCGGTCGCCATAGGTCGGAAACAGCGCTTCGCGCAAGCGCGCACCTTCGGTATTTCCGGCGTCCCACAGCTTGCCGAAACTGCCCTCGCCGGACGAGGCGGTGCCGTGCAGGAAAACCAGCAGCGGACCGGCATTGGCCGGAATGTTCTCGCTGTCGGCGACCGGTTGCAGGGAAAACTCGCCAGCCAGATCGACCCGGTAGAAGCCGGGAGGGTGCTTGCCGAGCAGCTTTTCCTCGAAATGCCTGCCCAGCTTGCCGGCCGATTTTTCAGCCAGATCGACACCAAAAAAGTCCAGTACGCGGATCGCCAGCCCGCCGAGGCCGCGCTCGCTGCTCGCCGTGTGGCGTGGCGTCAGGCGGCTGAGGTCCCAGGCGTCGCTGCCATCGCGCGCCGGCGGCGTACCGAAGTCGCGTGACAGGTCATCGACCCGGCTCCACAGCACAAAGCCGTTGTCGAGTTCGACCCGGACAACGGTGTCGCCGCTGACCTCCACTTGATCCCCGCTGCCATCCCGGGCGGTTCCCGGCTGCAAACGGAACATCGGTTGCGGGCCGCCGATGGTGTGGCGAACGACGTCTTCGCGGCTGCCGCGAATCTTGTAGAGGCGCTGGGACATGCGAGTCTCCTTGTCAGGACGGTGGCGGCAGACGGCTTATTCGAAAATCTTGCCCTTGCGTGCGCCGGCGCTACCAACCAGTTGCGGCACCTGGGAATAGCTGGCCGAAGGCAGGTATTTGCCGATGGCCTTGTACCAGTCGGCGTAAGAGGCACCTTCCTTCATGTTTTTCAGGGCCTTCAGCGCGTAGTAGGTGAAGGCGCCGTTGAAGCGCCCCTTGATTTTGGCGTCGTAGCTGAAATTGTTGGGGCCTTCCTTGCAGCCCGCCAGCAGCAGGTCGCCGAGCGCATTGGTCCGGGCTGCGGCCAGCAGCGGCGAAGACCCTGCCGGTGCGGTCATCGTGCTGGCGGTCTTGCCCGCACGGTTCTTGGGCAGCAGCTTTTCCGGCAGCCAGTTGCCCATGGGCATGAAGCGCGGCCTGAAATCGGCATCCTTCTCAGCCTTGGCGGCGCGGGTGACGGTACCGGAATGGCAGCTATCCGAGATCAGCACCAGGCGCACACCGCTCTTGCGGGTGTTGAAAATGGCGTGGATCTCATCATCGATCAGCGCCTCGCCCTTGGTTTGCAGGTCATAGGGGCAGAGCGCCTCGTCGAGTCCGTCAGCCTCATCGCCGTCGGTGTCGGGCTGGTAGGTGCCGTGCCCGGAATAGGTGATGACCAGCGTGTCGCCCTTGGCGCCCTTGCCGATCAGATCACTCATGGCCTTGACCATGGCGGCCTTGGTCGCCTGGTCGTCAAGCAGCGTCGTTACCTTGAAACCGCGTTCGGCCAGAACGCCAGCCCAGTCGTTGGCGTCATTGACGCAACCCTGCAAATCCATGTCGGTGCCGGGGTAGTTGTTGATGCCGATGCAAAGTGCTTTTTTTGCCATGGCGAGTCTCCTTACGGTTCAGTCATTGGTGCAGTTGGATTGCCGGCAGGCTGCCGGCAATGACTCAGGAACAGAACTTCTGGTCGACCGAAGTGGTCGGCCCGTGGGCAGGAGGGGGGGGCTGAAGGATTTTGTCCGGCCGGCAGTCGCTATTGAGGCTTCGCGTCCCGGCGTTTGCTTGATAAATGGCGACGTGAAAAATAGGCTGCATGACTCACCTTTCAGGACATTGTGCTGCGGTTCTTGTCGTCAGGTAAACAATGTGGCGGCATGTCTTGTCGAAACGCGACCAGCGATTTGTTGGAGTGCAATTGACTATTGACTTGTCATTTCCGAATTTGGTTCAAGCGATGGTACCAATAAAACGACATTTTGTGATCTGTCGCTAAAATCAGACAACTTGCGGATAAATATACTTCATCTTCTGGTTTCGCAGAGAACAAACGTTTTAATTGGTGTTGTTGAATTTGTTATTTATTCGGGTGGCTATTTTCGGTCTGCATCAGAAATTATGCATATTGAAAATATCGGTGACAAAAAATATTTCCTGTGCTTTACTGAAATTTACGTTTCTGCGACACAAATCTGAAGTTTGTTTCGACACGGTGCTGGCGTCTTGTTTCCGGCTCGCCAGCCCCCGGTTCATAGCGATGAGAGAGGCGGCATGCTGGATGTAGCGGTGTCCTTCCTGGCAGATCAATTCAATGCCTACCTGTTGCGCCGGACCGGTTCGGCCTCGTTGGGCCAGGCTGTTCCGGGCGGCATCCTAGATGACAAGGGCAATCTGGCCATTGCCAGCGGTACCGTGGCGCTGAGCCTGGTCAATATCGAGGAAGAGCGCGTCATGCGCGAGCAGGTGCCGGCCCGGATTATCAGCAATGGTCGCGAGATGGTGCTGCAGCCAGAACTGAAGCTGAACCTGACGCTGCTTTTCGCGGCCCGGATGAATGACTACCCGCTGACGCTGAAGGCCTTGTCGAACGTGCTGACCTTTTTTCAGTCGCACCCGGTGTTCAGTGCCGACGATTACCCGGCACTTGATTCCCGCATCGGCAAGATCGTCATGGAGTTGTACAGCGTGACGCCGGAAACCCTGAACCAGATCTGGGCCAGCGTCGGCGCCAAGTACCAGCCCTCGGTGCTCTACCGGGCGCGGCTGGTCACCATCCAGGATCAGGAGCCGTTCATGCCGGGCGCACCGATCACCGACATCGGGCTGGGGCTGCACGAAAAATGAGCATCCACTTCCGCACCCTTTTCGAAGTCGAAGTCGAGCACGCTTACTACCGGGGGCTTTGTAGCGACATCGATTTCGTGGTGCCGGGTGCGGAGCAGGCACTGGCTGCCGGCAAGCTGCTGACGCGGGTGCGGGACGGCCGTTTGCGCGTGCTGTTCGAGGCCGACGATGCCGGCAATGCCCTGCGCGACATTCATGGCGCGACCTTGCTGATCGGCCTGCGCGTGGCCAATCCCTACTTTGCCAATTTCACCGAAGCACCGGTCGCATCCGGTGGGCTGGTCCTTTACGGCAACCGGAATGCCCCGCGCAGTCTAGATCCGGCGTTGGCTGCCGAGTTCATCGCGCCGCACCAGCGGATCGCACCGGGTCAGGCCGGAAGGCCGCTGACCCTGAGTTGGGAATACGGGGGCAGCCCGCTGGTCGAACAGACGCTGGCGGCCGGTCAGGAGGAGGCACTCTTTGAAACACGCGACTGGCCGGCTGGACGATATCTGCTGTCCGAAACGGCCGCTGGCCCGGCACAGCTGTCGCACTGGCTGCACTCGCCGGCGCTGGCGGGCGAGCAGTTGTGGGGTGTTCTGGCCTTGACTGTGGATCGCGGGTTCTACGCCAATCCGCCGGTTTTCCGCATCGCGCTGCAGGCCCGCAGCGAGCAGCTGCAGTATTACGTCGTGGCGCGCAACTTCGGCGCTGCCGAATTCGGCCAGTTGCAACTGGCTGATGCCGGCGCTGGCGAACAGGGGCGGACCGCGCTCAGTTTCGACAAGATCACTGCCGATCACTTTACGGACAACGATCTGCCGGCCTCGGTCCTCGGTGATGCCGGCACCCGCATCGTGCTCTTCCAGTCGCAGCAGCCGGTCGCCCGGCGGGCTGGCGGCTATCGCAAGCTTCAACTGAGGCGCAATGCCGAAGTTCTCGTCCAGCATCTGCCCCAGGCCGGTTCCGACCGGGCGCAGGCGCGTTTCATCGTCCACCTCGCCAAACCTTAGAAGGGGGTCAGTCCATGCCAACCTACCGTACTCCGGATGTTTACATTGAGGAAATTTCGGTCTTCCCGCCCTCGGTTGCCGAGGTGGAAACCGCGATCCCGGCTTTTGTCGGCTACACCGCCAATACCACGCTGATCTCCGCCGGCGATCTGCTCAATGTGCCGCGCCGCATCAAGTCCCTGCTCGAATTCGAGGCCTATTACGGCAAGGGGCCGAGCTATACCGTGACGGCTGCCAATATCGACGAGGCCGGCAACTTCCTGTCGGCCGACATCAGCAACAGCTATTTCATGTACGACAGCCTGCGGCTGTTCTACGACAACGGTGGCGGCGACTGCTACATCGTTTCGGTCGGCGCTTACAAGACCAGCGGTTCGCCAGTCTTGCGCGACGAGATCAAGACAGGCGTTCAGGCCGTAGCCAAGGTGGACGAGCCGACCATCCTGCTCTTCCCCGATGCCGCGACACTGGGTGCCGACGATCTTGCGGCCGTGCAGCAGGAAGCGTTGAAGCAGTGCGGCGAGCTGAAGGACCGCGTGGCGGTGCTCGACCTGCGCCAGGGCGACCCAAACGGCGCCAGCTTCCGCGACAAACTGGGCATCAACAACCTGAAATACGGCGCTGCCTACACGCCCTGGCTGAAGCTCAACTACAACAAGTCGGTTGGCTACGCTCAGGTCAAGGACAAGGTTTTCAAGAACGGCATTCAGGTGCCGCTCAAGGATCTGACCACCGAACCGCAACTGCTCGCCGCCCTGACCGCGCTCGATGAACTGACCGCCGACAGCACGGCGCTGGCTGCTGCCGTCAGCGCCTATGCCGGGCCCGGTGAAACGCTGAGCAGCGCTTTCGCCAAGAAACTGGCCATCTACAAGGGCAAGGCTGCGCCGGTGCCGGCCGATGCCGCACTGCTCTTCGAATACGTTTTCGGCATTGCCAAGGTGGTCGATGGCTTCGTCGATGCCTCGCCGCTGAGCAACGCCAAGCTGGTCACCGACATCAACACCATGATCGCCGGCACGCTGGCCCCCGCCTTCTCCAGCCTGATCGCGCTGGAAAAGGAAATGGCGGCCGATATCGTCACCGCCGGCGGCGCCTATACCGTCGAATGGGACCAGAACACCCCGCCGGCCACCGCCGCCTGGGGCGCCATCTTCGGGGCCAGCGTACCCGCCGCCTCGAACGGCAATACCGGGGGCGCGACGGTCAAGGAGGTGATGGACAGCGCTTTGCCCAGTTTGCAGAAAGGCTTTTCCGCGGCCAGCGGTGCCATTGCCGGCATCGTTACGGCGATTGCCAACTATCGCGGCCTGAACGAGCAGACACTGTTCGAGAATTTCCTGCCTTACCGCAACGTGATCAATGGCATCGGCTCGACGCTGACCCTGTGCCCGCCGAGCGGTGCCATCGCCGGCATCTATGCCTTGGTCGATAACCAGCGCGGCGTCTGGAAGGCGCCGGCCAATGTCAGCCTGAACGGCGTCATCGCCCCGGCCAGCAGCTTCACCACCAGCGAAACCGACGCGCTGAATGTCGATGCCACCGGCGGCAAGTCGATCAACGCCATCCGTGCCTTCGTCGGCAAGGGCACGCTGGTCTGGGGCGCCCGAACGCTGGCAGGCAATGACAACGAATGGCGTTACATCTCGGTGCGTCGCTTCTTCAACATGGTCGAGGAATCGATCAAGAAATCGACCTACTGGGCCGTCTTCGAGCCAAACGATGCCAATACCTGGGTCAAGGTCCGCGGCATGATCGAGAACTACCTGACGCAGAAGTGGCGCGAAGGCGCGCTGGCTGGCGCGGCACCGAAGGATGCCTTCTTCGTCCGTTGCGGACTGGGCGTGACGATGAGCGCGCAGGACATCCTGGAAGGGCGGATGAATGTCGAGATCGGCATGGCGGTCGTCCGGCCGGCCGAATTCATCATCCTGAAGTTCTCCCACAAGCTGCAGACCAGCTGATTCGAACCCTGACGCGAAAGGACATTCACCATGCCCGTACAAGCCCAATATCCGCTGCCGGTCTTCCATTTCCGTGTCGAGTGGGGCGGCACCCGCATCGGTTTCTCGGAAGTCTCCGGCCTGACCCAGGAAGTCCAGGCCATCGAATACCGCGACGGCAGTTTCCCGGAGTATTCGTCGATCAAGATGCCCGGCCTGCGCAAGTACAGCAACATCACGCTGAAGCGCGGCGTCATCAAGTCCGACAACGACTTCTTCAAGTGGCTGTCGACAGTCACGATGAACACCGTCGAACGCCGTGACCTGACCATCAGCCTGCTCGACGAAGCGCACAACCCGGTGATGACCTGGAAAGTGAATCGCGCCTTCCCGGTCAAGGTCGAAGGGCCGCAGCTCAAGGCCGCCGGCAACGAAGTGGCGATCGAGACCATCGAACTGGCCCATGAAGGGCTGACGGTCGAGAACACCTGATCGACTGAGCGCAGACCGCCATGGCCTCCTACTACCCGCCGGTCGGCTTCCACTTCTCGGTGGCCTTTGTCGGCATGTCCGATCACGCCGATACGCGCTTCACCGAGGTCGGCGGGCTGTCGGTCGAAATGGGCAGCGAGGAGGTGCCGGAGGGCGGCGAAAACCGCTTCGTGCAGAAGTACCCGACCCGGGCCAAATACCCGGAACTGGTGCTCAAGCGGGGCCTGCTGAAAAGCTCGGCGGTCTGGAACTGGATACGCGACTGCATCGTCGATTACAAGATCGAGCTGCGCAACGTCGACATCATCCTGCTCAACGAGGCGCACCAGCCGTTGATGACCTGGCATGTCATCGGCGCCTGGCCGACCAAGTGGGCGGTCGGCGACCTCAATGCCAGCAACAACACCTATGCCGTCGAGTCGATGCAGCTGGCCTACCAGTACTTCACGGTCGACAAGAATTAGGAGGCAGAAACGAAATGCCCATCATCGTCGATGAAGTGGTGATTTCCGTCGAAGTCGGCAATGGCGAGGCTGGCGGCGGCAGCACGGCCGGTTCGGGTGCGGTGTCTGGCGACGAGAAGCAGGCGATGGTCGAGGAGTGCGTCGCCCGCGTGCTGGAAATCCTGCGCGAGCGCGAGGAGCCATGAGATGAGTTTCGGACCCGCATCAGGCATGGGCGCAGGGCAGGTGATCGGTGGTGCCGGCATGGGCCAGATCGACATCGGCGGCACGCCGAACGGGACGCTGGAAAAGCTGACCATCCTGGCGCACACCCTGCCGGACTACAGCGACAAGTCGATTGCCCACTTTGCCGCCTACGTCAATCCGGCCGAAATCACGCAGTCCTATGAAATCGAGTACGACGCCGCGCAAGGTTCCGGGACGACCAGTAGCCGGATGGAGTTCAAGAAGGTCAAGCCGGGCGACCTGACGCTGACCTTCTTCATCGACGGCACCGGCGCCAATGGCCGCCAGGCCGAAGTCCAGGCCGAGGTCGAGCAGTTCCAGAAAGTGACTGGCTACAACGGCGACATCCACCGCCCGAATTACCTGAAAGTGGTCTGGGGCACGCTGCAGGTCAAGCGCTGTGTGCTGAAGAGCGCCTCGATCGCCTACAAGCTATTCCGCGCCGACGGCGTGCCGCTGCGCGCCGTGATCACCGCCGTCTTCACCGACAATTCCGACGACCAGACGCGCGTCGCGACCGCGCAGGACCAGTCGCCGGACCTGACGCACCGACGCATCTTCAAGGCTGGCGACCGGCTGCCGGCGCTGTGCAATGCCATCTACGGCGACCCGCGGCTCTACCTGCGCGTTGCCGAAGCCAACGGGCTCGACGACTTCCGGCATATCGAGCCGGGCACCGAGCTCTTCTTTCCGCCACTGGAGAAATAAAGCGTGCCGGAAACCCGCGCCCTGCCCATCGCTGCCGAGCATCGCGAATTCACTGTCAAGGCCGGTGGCCAGGCGGTGCCGCGCGAGCATCAGCTGCTCTCGGTCAGCGTCACGGTCGCGGCCAATAAAATCGCCTCGGCCCGGCTGGTCTATGTCGATGGCGCTGCGTCGACCGGGCAGTTCCCGCTCAGCGACGGTGACCTGTTCACGCCGGGGCAAAGTATTGAAATCCTGGCCGGGGCCGGGCGCGACAGTACCTCGGTGTTCATCGGCACGGTCGTTCGCCAGGGCGCCCGGGTGCGGGAAGCAGCCGCCTCGCAACTGGTCGTCGATTGCAGGCACGCGGCAATGAAACTGGCCGTCACCGAGCGCTCGACCGACCATTTCGACAAGACCGACAGCGACATCATCGAAGCCGTGCTCAGCGCGGCCGGTGTGGGCACCGATGTCGAAGCGACCACGCTGCAACACAAGCAGGTCTTGCAGTATCAGAGTACGGACTGGGATTTCATCCTTGCCCGGGCACGGGCCAACGGCCAGCTGGTCTGGTGCGAAGGCGACAAGGTAGTGGTCCGCAAACCGGCGCTGACTGGCGCCACGGTCTGCACGCTGCAGTACGGCGCGACGCTGCTCGAATTCGAAGGCGAAATCGACGCCCGTCTGCAGCATGCCGAACTCAAGGGCACGAGCTGGGATGCAGCGAGCCAGGAGGCCGTTGAGGTTCAGGCGGCAACGCCGTCCTTCACGCCACCCGGCAACCTGAGCAGCAACGACCTGGCCGGTGTCGCCGATCAGGCTTTCGATGTGCGCCACCCGGGGCTGCCGGAAGCCGAAACGCAGGCCTGGGTCGACGGCATCGCGCTGTATCGAAGGGTCGATCAGGTCTCCGGTCGCGGCAAGTGCGAGGGCATCGCCACGGTCAAACCCGGCGTGGTCGTCGAACTGGCCGGTCTCGGCCGGCGCTTCAACGGCAAGGTGCTGGTCACCGGCGTGCGCCAGGAATTCAGTCTGGTGCAGGGCTGGAAAACGCATGTGCAGTTCGGTGGAGTCGATCTTGAGGCGCCCGGAAAATCGAAGGCCGATGGCCTGCTGCCCGGCGTTTCGGGCCTTCAGATTGGCGTCGTCACCAGCAACGAAGACCCGGATGGCGAGCATCGCGTCCGCGTCAAACTGCCGCTCCTCGGTCTGGCCAGCGACGGCCTGTGGGCGCGGGTGGCGAGTCTTGATGCCGGCGACGACCGCGGCTTTTTCTTCCGCCCCGAAATCGGTGACGAAGTGACGGTCGGTTTTCTGGCCGACGATCCGCGTCACCCGGTCATTCTCGGTATGCTGCACAGCAGTGCCAAGGCGGCACCGCTGGAAGGCAGCGACGACAACCACGAGAAGATGCTGAAGACGCGTTCCGGCATGACCGTGCATTTCGACGACGACAAGATCGTGATGACCTTGTCCACGCCGGCCGGCAATTCGATCGTGCTCAACGAGGACGAACAGTCGCTGACGCTGGCCGACCAGAACGGCAACAAGATGGTTATGGACAGCGACGGCATCCATTTCGAGAGCGCCAAGGCGGTCGAAATGAAGGCCGGGACGGAAACCAAAATGGAAGCGACGGCCGGTTTCGAAATCAAGGCTGGCAGCGAACTGAAACTTGAGGGCAGCGCCAGCGCCGAACTCAAGGGCGGCGGCATGGCCAAGTTGTCCGGCGCCATGGTTCAGATCAACTAGGTCGGGAAAGGAAAGCACCATGCCTGCAGCAGCCCGCGTCGGAGACCTCAGCAATCACGGTGGAACGATCACCGGGCCGGGCGTGCCGACCGTGCTGATCGGCGGCATGCCGGCGGCGGTGGTCGGCGACATGCATGTCTGCCCGATTCCGCCACCCGGCCATGTGCCGACGGTCAGCCCGTTCCCCATGGGCAGCACGACGGTGATGATCGCCGGCCGGCCGGCCCTGCGCGTTGGCGACACCTGCCTGTGCGGGGCTTCGGCAGCCGTCGGCAGCCCGACGGTGATGATCGGATGAGGCCCGCGATGAAATCTCATTCTTGGCTGATGGAGCATGCTCATGAGTGATGCCAGCGACCGCTACGAATCCTTCCTCGGCACCGGCTGGAGTTTTCCGCCGCGCTTTTCGCGCAGCGGCGCGGTGATGGTTTCCAACGAGGCCGACATCCATGAAAGCCTGCTCATCCTGTTCGGCACCGTGGCCGGCGAGCGGCTGTTCGAGCCCAAGTACGGCCTCGACATGCACGAAATGATGTTCGAGCCGATGAGCACGACCATGCGTACCTTGCTGCTCGACCGCGTGCGCACAGCCATCCTGATCCACGAGCCGCGTATCAAGGTGATCACGCTGAGCGTCGACAGCCCCGACCCCAATACCGGCCAGTTGAACATCCAGCTCGACTACGAAGTGCGCGCCACCAACTCGCGCTTCAACCTCGTTTTCCCGTTCTACAAAACCGACAGCAACGAGCTGCGCGCGGCGATGGTGCCGGGCGGAGGGCGCTAGGAAACCATGGCCAGCGACCGTATCCTGCAAAACGAAATTGCCCGGCTCGGGCAGAGCCAGGAAGACCGCTCGCCGGCCGCGCTCGACCCCGCTTTTGCCCCGGTTGATGGTCGCAGCCCGGCCGAGCACGTTGCCGAAGCGCGTCGGCTGGCCGCCCAGCTGCGCTACTACGGTTTCGATCCCGACAAGGCCGATGGCGACTGGCAGGGACTCTTCCCGGATGATGCGGAGCAAACGCTTACTCGCGACGATGGCACCGTGCCGCCGCATCTCGGCCTGTTCGGTGCCTTCCTCGACATGCTGGCCCCGGCCAGGGATGCACTGAACGACCTGACCGCCCGCCACCTCGATTTCCAGTATCGCCGGGTGCTCGGTTTCGAGCCGCTGCCGGCCGAACCCGAGCATGCACACCTGACGCTGGAGCTGAAGAAAGGTACGGCGCCCTTTGCCATCACGCCGGCCCATCGCTTCACCGCCGGCAAGGGCGCCGATGGCAGCGAACGTCTCTACGCCCCGCTGCGCGAAACGCTGATCGGGCAGGGCAAGATCAGTGCGCTGCACAGCGTCTATCGCGATGCCGGTGGTGTGCGCTTTGCCCCGGTTGCCAATTCGGCCGATGGCCTCGGCACGCCGCTCGACCCAGCCAAGCCGCACTGGTCGGCTTTCGGCCACGCCGGGCTGGCCGCAGCGCCGCTCGGCTTTGCGCTGGCTTCGTCGCTGCTGCGACTGCGCGAAGGGCGGCGCGAGGTGACGGCAACGCTGGATGTCGCCTTTGCCGACAGCGTCGGGCTGGCCGGGCAGGCGATCGCCGACTGCCTGCAGGCCTTTGTCAGTGGCGAAAAAGGCTGGCTCGGGCCCTATTCGTTGACCGGCACGCTGGCCGCCGGCCATTTGAAATTCGGCTTTACCGTGCCCGATGGCGAACCGGCCGTGATCGATTACGACGCCGCGCTGCATGGCTCGGCCTTCGCCACCGTGTTGCCGGTCGTCCAGCTCTTGCTCCGGCCGGAAGCCGCTGCCGCCTATGCCGGGCTGTCGCAACTGCGCCTCGACAAGGCCCGCCTGGGCGTCTCGGTCGATGGCATGAAAACGCTGGATCTCGAAAACGATTTCGGCACCCTCAATCCGAAAAAAGCCTTCCAGCCCTTTGGCCCGCAGCCGGTCAAGGGGTCGCGTTTCATGGTCGGTTGCCCCGAAGCATTGAGCAAACCGCTGACCGACCTGAAGATTCGTCTGCGCTGGCAGGGTGCGCCCGGCGACTTCGCCGGCTGGTACGTCGATTACAAGAACGTCGCCGCCGTCAGCAACGGCATCGCCGCCCGGCTGGTTTATCAGGATGCCGGCGGCAGCGAGACCTCGCGCGAGTTGAACCTGATGAACCGTGTCGATGGCGTCAGCACGTTGAGCCCGAATGCGCCGGCGACTGCCTTTATCCCGCTCTACGTCGGGCAGAGTTTCGTCTATTCGATGCTCAGCGGCGGCAGTTTCATCAGCCGTCTGTTCGGCAAGCGCTTCATGAAGGCGCAGCCGGTCTATCAGCAGGAAAACGTGCCGCCACCGGCCGTGCGCAGCGGCTTCGTCACCGTGGCGCTGATCGAGGATTTCCTGCATGCTGACTACCGCCGCGAGACAATGGAAGAGGCGCGCAAGACGAGCGGTGCCAAGGTGCTGAATGAGCCGTACACGCCGGTGGTGCAGGAAATCACGCTGGCCTATGCTGCACAGTCGCCGGTCGCCGACCTGACTCGCGACGACCAGGATAGCTTCGCCGCCTCGCTCGACCTGCAGTTCTTCCATGTCGGTGCCTTTGGCCCGCGTCGCGAGCACCCCTTCCTGCGCAGCCAACTCGGCTGGGTCGGTGAAAAGAAGATCGGCCTGCTACCGGCCTATCCCGACGAAGGCGAGTTGATCGTCGGCGTCGCTGGACTCGGGGCCGGCGACAGCATTCATCTGCTGCTGCAGGTCGCCGAGGGCAGTGCCGACCCCGAACTGCAGGCACAGCCGGTCAAATGGTCGGTGCTCTGCGACAACCACTGGCGCCCAGCGGCAGCGGAAGAAATCGCCCTCGACACCAGCCGCGGCCTGCGCGCCAGCGGCCTCGTCGGCCTGGTGCTGTCGCGTTCGACGACGACCGACAACAGCTGGCTGCCGGCCGGCCCGGTCTGGCTCAAGGCGGCGGTTAACAAGGACAGCGCGGCGGCCTGCAAGCTGCTCGCCGTGCACGCCAACGGCGTTGAAGTGGTGCGCGACTGGTCGGCTACCGCCACTGCGCCGGCCGTCGAAACGCTGGCACCGGGCAGCATCGCCAAACTGCTCGCGCCACCCGCCGCTCTCAAGCAGGTGGCCCAGCCCTATGCCAGCTTTGGCGGGCGGGCCGGCGAAAGTGCCGCCATGCTCAATCGCCGGGCGGCCGAGCGGCTGCGCCACCGCCAGCGCTGCATCACGCCCTGGGATTACGAGCGCCTGCTGCTCGAGAACTTCCCCGGCGTGCATCGCGTCAAGTGCATTCCGCACGCCAGCGAAACATTGTGGATGGCGCCCGGCCACCTGCTGATCGTCGCCACTCCCGACCTGCGCAACCGCAACCTGCCCGACCTGTTGCAACCCAAGGTCGATCTCGACACCCTGACGCAAATGACCGAACTGGCCCAGGCCCATGCCTCGCCGCAGGTCACGGTGCGCGTTCGCAACCCGGCTTACCAGGCCATCCGGCTCGATTTCAAGGTGCGCTTCCGGGCCGGTTATCCCTTCGACTACACCCGCCGGCAACTGCACGAAGCCATCGTCCAGGCGCTGTCGCCGTGGGCTTTCGCGGCCGGCCTGCAGCTCGATTTCGGCGGCCGCATCTACCGTTCGGTGCTGCTCGATTTCATCGAGGAACTGCCTTACGTCGATTTCGTCACCGACTTCCGCTGCGGTCTGGCCGGCAGCGGCGACCTGTTGCTCAACGATGTCGCCGAGATCGTCGCCGAACGGCCCGACACCATCCTCGTTTCGGCGGCCCGGCATGTGATTGCCGAAGCCACCGACTGACGCGAGAAACGCCATGCTGCTGCAACCCAAGATCTCGCCCCTGCCACCCGCCGACCCGGCGCTCGACCAGCGCCGGCTGGCCGGCATCGGCCTCGACAGCGTGCGCCGCCTGTCGCGCCGCCAGTGGACCGACCACAATACGCACGACCCCGGCATCACGACGCTCGAACTGCTGGCCTACGCGCTGACCGATCTTGCCTACCGGGCGCGTTTCCCGATCGAAGACATTCTGGCCGCGCCAGCAGACAACGCTGTCGAGATGGCCAAATTGTTCGACAGCGCCGGCAGCATCCTGCCCTGCATGCCGGTCACCGAGGCCGACTACCGCAAGCTGCTGATCGACCTGCCCGGCGTCAAGAATGCCTGGCTGCATCCGGTGCCGAAGACGCTCTACGCCGATCCGGCCGAAGGCACGCTGGCCGCCAAACCGACCGGCAGCAAGACCGAGCGCCAGATTCAAGTACGCGGCCGCTACCGCGTGCTGCTCGACTACATGGACGACAAGGACACCGCCGAACTGCGGCAGGGCGTTGATCGGGACGTGCTGGCCACCCTGCATGCCAATCGCGCCCTGTGCACCGATTTCGTCGGCGTCGACCGGATTGCCATGCAGTACTTCAGCCTGTGCGCCGAAATCGATCTGCAGCCGGATGCCGATGCTGACCGCGTCGCCGCCGACATCGCCTTTGCCGTCGACCGCTTCCTGGCGCCGCCGGTGCTCAACTACACGCTGGACGAAATGCGCGCCCGCCGCCGGGCCGATGGCTCGCTGTGGAGCATCCCGGAAATTTTCGAAGGGCCGAAGCTGGTCAATGGCTTCATCGACGACGAAGAACTTGCTGCCGCCGGCCTGCGCAGCGAAGTCCGGCTCTCCGACGTGATCAGCGTGATCATGGACATTCCGGGCGTCGTCGCCATCCGCGACATCCTGCTCAATGCGCTGGATAGCGCCGGCAAGGCCGTCGAGCCGGCCGACAAGTGGCGCCTGGCGGTGCCGGCCGGGATGCAGCCTCGGCTTTCGGCAACGCGTGGCCGACTGGTTTTCTACAAGAAGAACCTGCCCATTCCGCCCGATGCCACCCGGGTCGCTGGCCTGCTCGGCGATCTGCGGCTGGCCGAGCGCCTCAAGCTCGAAGACGGCCTGCTCGAAGACCTGCCGATTCCGCTTGGCCGCTATCGCAACCCGGAAAACTACCGTTCCTTCCAGACGCATTTTCCGGCGATCTACGGCATCTCCGAATTCGGCCTGCCTCCCGGTGCCACGGCCCAGCGAGCGGCGCAGGCGCTGCAGTTCAAGGCCTGGCTGCTCTTCTTCGACCAGATGATGGCCAACTACCAGTCGCAGTTGGCGCATGTCCGCGACCTGTTTTCGACCCGGCCCGAACTGGCGCAGAGCTATTTCAGCCAGCTGGTCGACAGCTTCCCGGATTGGGAAAAGGTCTACGGTGCCGGCTTCGATGCCGGCAAGCTGGGCGAGGTTGTCGAACCGGCCGGTAGCGGGCTGGTGCGCCGCAACCGCTTCCTCGATCACCTGCTGGCGCGTTATGCCGAGGATTTCCAGGAATACACCGCGGTGATGCAGGCGCGTTTCGGCATGGGGCCGGCCCAGGCGGCCAGTGCCAAGTGCGTCTTCCTCGACGAATATCCGCGTCTCGGCGGCCAGCGCGGGCAGGCCTACAACGCGGCGCTGAAGGGCGATGCCGACCTGTGGAACAGCGATAATGTTTCCGGCTTAGAGCGGCGCATTGCCCGTCTGCTCGACATCGGCAACTGGCAGCGGCGCAATCTGTCCGAGGTGGCCTACGACACCTATGCCGAGGTCGATGCGACGCCGAATGACGAATTCCGCTTCCGCGTCCGGCATCCGGTCAGCGCCAAGATCCTGCTGTCGAGCAGCACCAACTACACGACCAAGGCCAAGGCGCGCAACGAAATGGAGCAGGCCATCGCCCGCGCCCAGCGCCCCGAGGGCTATTCACGCAAGACGACGAGCGACGGCCGGCATTACTTCAACATCGTCGATGCCGGTGGTGAAGTCATCGCCCGGCGCATCGAGTATTTCGCCAGCGCCGAGGCGATGGAACTGGCCATTGCCAGCCTGATCGCCCACCTGCGCAACTACTACAGCGGCGAGGGCCTGTACGTCATCGAGCATCTGCTGCTCATGCCCGAGGAGAGCAGCGACCCGTTCATGGACATCTGCGTCGACCCCGGCTGCACCGATTGTGCCGATCTCGATCCCTACAGCGATCGCATCACCATCGTGCTGCCTGCCTTTACCGGGCGCTTCCGCGATTTCGATTTCCGCAACTTTGTCGAGGAAACCCTGCGCCAGGAAACGCCGGCCCACATATTGCCGCGCATCTGCTGGGTGAACAGCGACGACATGGCCGAAATCGAGAAGGCCTATCGCGACTGGCTGGCCATCCGGGCCGGTGCCGCCACGGCCGACCGGGCCGTGAAGATCAAGGCGCTGACCGACGCGCTGACCCGCGCCAAGAACGTTTATCCCTCCAGCGGCCTGCACCCCTGCGGCCAGATGGAGCCTCCACCTTTCGTCCTCGGTCGCACTGCATTGGGCAGTGCCGACGAGGCCCCTGTTTAGTAGTCCGGGAGCACGACCATGGCCGAACCGCTCAAGATCATCCGCCGCCTCAACGAAGTCACCACCGATTACGCCGTGTTCGAGCGCGATCAGGTGCTGACCGAGACGCAACTGAACAGTGTGGTCGAATACCTCGACGACCAGAGCCGCCTGACGCGCACGCAACTGCTCGGCATCGGCATCGTCGGTGGGCTGTGGCCGTCGATCGGCAAGGAGCAACTGGTCGTCAGCAAGGGTGTTGGCGTCACCAGCGATGGTGACCTGATTGGCCTGTCCGCCGACACGGTTTTCGACCGCTGGCTGGCCTACGACGAAAGCGCCCCGGCCTACGATTTGTTCTACGACGGCGAGAAGATGTTGCCGCTGTTTGAATTGCTGGCTGCCGATGACAAGCGTGAGGGCAAGCCGCTGGCCGAAATGCCCGAATCGCCGGAAAAAATGGTCGCTGTCGCCTTCATGGAAAGCTACGAAAACGACCCCGACCTGTGCACCGGTGGTGATTGTGACAACCGCGGGCGTACCGCCCGCAACACCCAGCGTCTGCTGCTGATCAATCGCGAAATTGCCGGAAAAATCGGGTTGGCTGCAAGATTCAGCACTGGCGCCGAGCTGGCTCAGGCGTTGCCGCGCGTCCGTGCCAGCCGTGTCGACCTCGGCACCGGCAGCGATGCCAAGGTCGATGTCACCTCGGCCGAACTGTTCGCCGCCCGTTATCGCACGGCTGCCGAGAGCAGTTTCAAGGCGCTGTACGGGGCCGTGAAGCAACTAATCGACCGGGTCGGCGATGGTGCCGCCCTCGGGCTGCCCAGCCCGGTTGGCTGGACGGCTGGCTTGGACAAGCGTCTGCAGGCCTTGCCCGGCACGGTCGGCGGCATCCAGTATTTTTACGATCATGCCAAGGATCTGGTAGCGGTCTGGAACGACCTGCGCGCCGCCCTGTTCGCCGACGACGGTGTGCTATGCCCGGCCAGCGAGGCCTTTTCCAAGCATCTGCTGCTCGGCGCGCTGGCCGATCCGGCGGTCGATCGTGCTGGCTGCTACCCGGCGCCGTGGCTGGCCGGCGGCATGATCGAACGGCAACGGGTGATCCTGCTGATGCGCAAGTTTTCCCTGTTGCTCGACGCCTTCGAGTTGCCCAAGGCGCAGATCCCCAAGATCATCCCCAGCCGGCGCGAGAGCGTGGTGCTCGATGAGCGGGCCATTCCCGTCTATTACAAGGCCGACGCGACACTGCGCGAACTGTGGAACGACACCCGCCGGCAACGCGGCGAAAGCGAGGACAACACCGGCTACCACTGGACGCAGGCCACTGACCTGCAGCCCATCCTGCCTGAAGCGCCGCTGGCCGAGCGCCAACTGCCCGATCCTTTCCTGAGCGATCAGGGCGGCAACGACTTCTACCGCATCGAGGGCTTCCTTGGCCTGAAGGCCGATGTCGCCGAGCGGGCCATTGAAAAGCTGATCCGCCAGCGCAACCTGCCGATTTCGGTGATCAGCGCCCTGACGCACAACCAGCGGCAATGGATCATCCGCGGCCCGAAATTCAAGAAGACCAGCCTGCACAGCATGCACTACCTGCTGCGCCAGGATCTGACCAGCCACCTCAAGGACAACATCGCCTACAGCACCCGCTTGGTGGCCGATGTCAAAACCGCCCAGATCAACTGGGCGCGGGACGAGGATCTCAAGGTCAAGGCGGGTGGGGCATTTACGCCGCAGCCGGCGCTCAATATCGACTATACGAAGCCGCTCGAAAATGCCAAGGCCCAACTTGAGTTGGCCGACACTGACCTGGTCGGCAGCGCTGACAAGCCCGGGCCGCTGGCGGCGCGCAGCTACAAGGCTTTTGTTGCGCAGGCCAGCCCTTTGCGCGAGCGCCTGAGCAGTGTCGTGGTCAGCGCGGCCGGCGCCAAGGCCAATATCGGGCCCGTCACGCGCAACGACATCATCTCGCCGCTCGACGCCTTTGCCGGCTCCAAGAGCCACCTGTGGGTGGACTGGCTGGGCGACATCCTGAAAAAACGCGAGGACGACCAGAAGGACGGGCTGCTGCTGACCAACATGCTCAACGAGCATCCGGGTCTTGAGCATGCTGGCGGTGTCGTGCCCGGCGGCACTTTCGTGCTGGTCTACAACGATGCCGGCGTGGTCATCGGTGACCTGATGCTGCCCTACTGGATTGACGACAACGATGAAAGCGATTTCCAGGAGCCGGTGCTGAGCTTGCCTGACATCGATTTGCGTCTGCCCAAGGATCTGCTGCCGATCAAGGTCATCAAGCCGCTCGACCTGAGCTTTGATGATTTCAAGGTGACCAAGATTGCCCCCGAGATCAAGCTTCAGGAAAACTACAGCAAGTTCTTCCAGCAATCGCTCGGCAGTCTGGGCGAGGTGCTGAAAACCAAGATCGCCGCCAGCAGCGAACTTGCCGCTGGCGCCAAGGCAGCGACCAACGACCGCTACATGGAACAGATGCTGGCCATCGTCAAGGCTCAGCAGGAGCAGATCAAGGGCCTGCGCGAAGTGGCCGGCGACGACCGGATGACGCCGGCAACGCGCGAGAAAGCGCTCGAACAGGCCAAGGCAGTCGAGGCCCAGCTAGCCCTTTCGGTCGGCACAACGGTCGAATACTTTGCCGTTGCCGCACCGGAGACCGTGCGCTTCGAAGCCGACAAGGCGGCGGTATACGAGACGGTCGGTTCGGCCGTCAATCTGGTCACCGACAAGGATGCCAGCGCCAGATTGCAGACCAACCTCAAGGAAACGGCCATCGCCGCCAACAAGGTGACGACAGGCAGTTCGGGCATGGTCGCCGAGCAGTTGATGAACAAGGTCGGCATCCGCATCGGCTGAACGAGGCACCCTCATGAGCGCCACGCACCGCATCCGTCGCCAGCGCTGGCAGGTTCGCACCGCCAGCGCCGCCGATGCCTTTGCCGTGCGCACGGTCCTGCGCCACGAAAACGAGCTCAGCCTGCTGCCGGCGCTGGAAAGTGCCTTTACCGAGTTCGACGATGGCGAGCGGGAAATCCATGTGCCGCGCCTCGAAGTGTTTATCCGCATTTCATCACCCGAGCAGCTAGCCGAGGAACTGCCGGCCAGGTTGGCCGAGGCTGCCCGTCAGGCGCTGGCCGAGATCATCGATGCCTCGCCGCCGTTGCCGGCTGCCACGTCACGCAGCCTGACGCCGGGCAAGCGATTGCGCCGCTACCTGGGCAGTGGTCAGGTCGACTGGTTCGATGCCGATCGCGAACAGTCCGAACTGCAGCAGCAACTGGCCGAAGAAGCCCGACTATGGAGTGCTGCGCCGGCCGCCGCCTGGCCTTGTCTGCTGGCCGATCTGCCGCCGGGGGGACAGGCGCGGGCCGATGCTTTCTTCCGCTTCCTGCAACTGCTTGATGTCGGCGACCGCCTGCGCTGGTGGGATTTCGCCGCCCGCCTGGCCGAAGCCCACGATGGCCAATCGCCGGCCCGGCTGGCGTTGCTGCGCCAGATGGCGGCGACGCGCCCGGCCGACCATGCATTGCGCCTGCAGGCGCTCGGCTTGCTGGCCCTGTCGGCCGATCCGGTGCGTTCTGCCCGCCATCGCAGCGGGTGTTTGCGGGTCGCCCAGGCCTGTGCCGGGCAACTGGGAACGTTTGCTGCGGTCGACCGGAAAGACTGGCTGGAAATCGAAAACTGGCTCGGCGGCGAGACCGGGTCGGCAAGGCTTGCTCCGGACACTGGCGCCACGAATGCAGCAGCAGGCGCGACGAGCTCGTCGCTATCGGAAGCGGCAGGTGTCGAGAAGAGGCCGAATCTGTCGATGGATCGCGATAGTGAGCCAGACCGGACCCTTGGCCTGCCGCTGCGCTCGGCCGGGCTGATCCTGCTCCATCCCTACCTGCCAAGGTTGTTCGCGGCGCTCGGCTGGATCAGCGCCAGCCATCCGCAAGGCGAGCCTTTCCCCTGGGCGAGACTGCCGCATGCCGCCGCGCTGCTCAACTGGCTGGCCACCGGCCGCAACGAGCCATTCGAATTCGAACTCGGCACCGCCAAACTGCTGCTCGGCCTGCAGCCGGACGATCCGCTGCCGGTCGCTGCCGGCCTGATCGGCGATGCCGAAAGGGAGGAGGGCGAGGCCCTGCTCGGCGCTGTCATCCTGCACTGGTCTGCCCTCGGCCAGACCACCGTCGACGGCCTGCGCGTCGCCTTCCTGCAACGCGGTGGCCTGCTTTATCCGGCGCCTGACGGCTGGCTGTTGCGGCCGCAAGGCGAAACCTTCGACCTCTTGCTCGACCGCCTGCCCTGGGGCTTGTCCATCATTCGCCTGCCCTGGATGCCAGCCTGTCTCCATACCGAATGGCTGAGCGCCTGAACGCCACCGCCCGCGATGTCGAAGCCGACCTGGCGTGGCTGGCGGCCTTGCTGCAGCATCGTCTCGACACCTACTTCGCCGAAAAGCCGGCCAGCCCGGCCTTGCCCGGTGACCGGCCACCACCGAGGCTAGCCGACAGCCCGTCGCCCTATGCCGAGTTCCTGCGCCGCCACGCCTTGACGGACGACGAACGGGCAGTGCTGCTGCTCGCCCTGGCGCCATCGCTTCGGCCGCAACTGCTCGACGTGCTGTGGGCGCGCAACCCGGCCAACCAGCGCGGCTACAGCGAATTCGGCGGGGTACAGGGCGCCGCTTCCGGGCATTTCATCCCGACCGGCGAGACGGCCTGTTTCCTGCTCGCAGGCGACCACCTGCCGGAACGCTTGCGCGTCATTCACCGGCTTGGCGAGCGCGACAGCCTGCTCGCCGGCGACGTGCTGCTGCCCTTGGCGCCGCCGCCCGGTGAGGGCCTGCTGGCCGGACGCCTGCAACCGGCGCCGGCCTTGCTCGCCCTGTTCGGCCTCGACGCGCCGGGCAGCGAGGCTGATGCCCTGCCGGCACAAAGGGTGACGACTGGCTTGGCCTGGGCCGATTTGGTGCTGCCGCCGGCGACGCTGGCCCAGCTTGAGGAAGTGCGCGACTGGCTGGCGCACGGCGACACCCTGTTGCACACGCTGGGCATGGCGGCCCGCATGCGCCCCGGCTATACCTGCCTGTTCTACGGCCCGCCGGGCACCGGCAAGACCTTGTCGGCTTGTCTGCTCGGCAAGCTGTGCGAGCGCGAGGTGCATCGTGTCGACCTGTCGATGGTCGTTTCCAAGTACATCGGCGAGACCGAAAAGAACCTCGCCCGCGTTTTCGACCTGGCCGAACAGCGCGGCTGGATCCTGTTCTTCGACGAAGCCGACGCCCTGTTCGGCCAGCGCACCCGCGTCGATAGCGCCCACGATCGCTACGCCAATCAGGAGGTCAGCTACCTGCTGCAACGCATCGAGGACTTCCCCGGCGTCGTCATCCTGTCCTCCAACCTGCGCGGCAATATCGACGATGCCTTCACCCGGCGCTTCCAGTCGGTGGTCGCCTTCCCGATGCCGGCCGTCGAGGAGCGCTACCGGCTATGGACCGAGTCGATCCCGGCCCTGCTGGAACGTGACCGGGATCTCGACTTCGTCCGGCTGGCCGAAAAGTACGAGGTTTCCGGCGGCACCATCATCAACGTCATCCGCTACGCCGCGCTGCGTTCGCTGGTCCGTGGCGACCGCCGGCTGGCGACCGACGATATCGACGACGGCCTGCGCCGCGAGTTGCTCAAGGAGGGCCGGGGCTTTTAGCCCGGACAGGACATGCGCCGCCTGCCTGCCTTCGCCGCCTTGACGATGCAAAAGCCGGGTCCGGGCTGAGCCGAACGTCATGGAAGCCGCCGCCCGCCTCGTCAATCGCCCGTCGCCACCGATACCGGCGGCTGCAGTCAAGGTGGCCGAGCCGGTGGTTGTGCAGGCCACGCCGACCCGCGTCCAGTGCCAGAGCCTGCGCGTCTCGGCGCCCGGAGATGCGGCCGAGGTCGAGGCCCGGCACGTCGCGCGCAGCATCGTCAGCATGCCGGCGACTGCGGCAGCACGGCCGGCCAGCGTGGTCAGTCCGCCGACGCTGCATCGGGCCAATCCGGTGCGCGGGCCGGCGGTTGCCGCGCCCACCCGGCCGCAGCAAACGGCCGCCAAACCAACGGCCAGCGGTGGCGAGCCGCTGCCCGAGGCGGTGCGCCAGGACATGGAGTCGCGCTTCGGTGCCGATTTCAGCGCCGTGCGCATCCATCGCGATGCCCGCGCCGCGCAGGCCAGCAGCGCCCTCAACGCGGCGGCCTTCACAGTAGGCCAGCAGATTCATTTCGGGGCCGGCCAGTTCAATCCGGCGAGCAGCGAAGGGCGCGAACTGATCGCCCACGAACTGACCCACACCATTCAGCAAGGTGCCGCACCGCAACGGCCCTTGCAACAGATGATCCAGCGCAGCCCGGCGCCGCAAGTTGTCGAACGCAGCCCTCCGGCCGTGCAGCGCCTTGGCCTCGGCGATGCGCTGAACTATTTTGCCGAGCACGCCAATTTCATCCCCGGCTTCCGGATGTTCACGCTGGTGCTCGGCGTCAATCCGATCAACATGCGGGCTGTGGACCGCTCGCCGGGTAACCTGCTGCGCGCCCTTGTCGAGCTGATGCCGGGCGGCGCGCTGATCACCCGGGCGCTCGATGGCTACGGCATCATCGACCGCGTCGCCGGCTGGGTGCAGCAGCAGATGAACAGCCTCGGGCTGGTCGCCAGCAGCATCCGGCAGGCCGTCGACCGCTTCCTCGACTCGCTGAGCTGGACCGACATTTTCGACCTCGGCGGCGTCTGGGAACGCGCCAAGCGCATCGTTACCGAACCAATCGCGCGCATCACCAGCTTTGTCGGCAACCTGGTCTCCGGCATCCTCCAGTTCATCCGCGATGCCGTGCTGCGGCCGCTGGCCGCGCTGGCGCAGGGCACGCGCGGCTGGGATCTGTTGTGCGCCGTGCTCGGCCGCAACCCGATTACCGGCGACGCGGTGCCGCGCACGGCCGAAACGCTGATCGGCGGCTTCATGCGCCTGATCGGCCAGGAAGAGGTCTGGCACAATTTGCAGGAAAGCCGCGCCGTGCCACGGGCGATGGCCTGGTTCCAGGGCGCACTGGCCGGCCTGATGGGCTTCGTCACCGCCTTGCCCGGCCTGTTCATGGACACTTTACGCAGCCTCGGCATCAACGATCTGCTGACACCGGTCCAGACTTTCGGGCGCATCGTCCGCGTCTTCGGCGATTTCGCCGGGCGCTTCGTCGGTTGGGCCGGTGCGCAGGTGATGAGCCTGCTCGAAATCATCTTCGATGTCGTCGCGCCGGCCGTGATGCCCTATATACGCCGGGCGGCCGGCGCCTTCCGGACCATCGTCGCCAACCCGGTCAACTTCGTCCGCAATCTGGTGCGCGCTGCCGTTCAGGGCTTCCGCCAGTTTGCCAGCAACATCCTGACCCACCTGCGTGCGGCGCTGATCGGCTGGCTGACCGGGGCGATGGGCAGTGCCAATATTTACATTCCGCAGGCGCTGACCTTGCAGGAGATCATCAAATTCGTGCTCAGCGTGCTCGGCCTGACCTGGCAGAACATCCGCAGCAAGCTGGTCCGCGCCGTTGGCGAAACAGCGGTAAATGCCATGGAAACCGGCTTCGACATCGTCGTCACGCTGGTTCGCGACGGCCCGGCTGCCGCCTGGGAACGCATCCGCGAAAGCCTCTCCAACCTGCGCGAAATGGTCATGGAGCAGATCATGGCCTTCGTCCAGAACAACATCGTGATGGCCGCCGTGACCCGGCTGGTCAGCATGCTTAACCCGGCCGGCGCTTTCATCCAGGCCATCATTGCCATCTACAACACGGTGATGTTCTTCGTCGAACGCCTGCGCCAGATCGCCCAGGTGGCGGCCGCCTTCATCGATTCGATTGCCGCCATTGCCGGCGGCGTCATCGCGGCCGCCGCCAACCGCGTCGAGCAGACCATGGCCGGGCTGCTGACCCTGGTCATCAGCTTCCTTGCCCGGCTGGTCGGCCTGGGCCGGGTCAGCGACGCAGTGACCAACATCATCAACCGCATCCGCGCCCCGATCGACAGGGCGCTGGACCGCGTGGTGGCCTGGATCGTCAATCTCGGCCGGCGATTCATGACCGCCGCCCGCAGCGCGGCCGGGCGTGTCGCCGAATGGTGGCGCCAGCGCAAGCCGTTCCGGACGGCCGGCGGCGAAAGCCACGAGGTCTATTTCGTCGGCGACGAGCGCAACGCCATCCCGCTGATCGGCGCGACGCGAACGGCTGTGCGGGCCAACGCCGATGATCCCATTGTCGTCACCAACCTGCGTACCCTGTTCGGCATCTTCGACGATCCCTCCACGCCGCGCGTCACCCGCTACCAGCCGCGCACCCAGTCGCTCGGCGGCGATACGGTTGGCGTCGGCATGACCATCGACTGGCTCAACGATGCCTGGCGCCGAAGCCACCCCGGCAGCCCGCCTCGCTCCGGCGCGCAGAGCACGCTGATGAGCAAGTTAGAAACGGATCCCGGTGAATCCAGCCCCGACAAATTCATCCGTGGCCACCTGCTCAACGAACACATTGGCGGCGTCGGCGACGCCACCAACCTGTTCCCGATCACCGGCAACGCCAACAGCCGCCACCTGCACTCGACCGAAAGCCGCGTCAAACGCTGGGTCGATGTGCCTGGCAACTGGGTGTTCTACGAAGTTACGGTAGACGGCATCAGCTCGCGCCTTAATGCCAGCGACGTCACCCAGAACTACGTCAACGCCACGTTCAACTGCCGCGCCGTGCTCAAGGACGACGACGGGACAGAAAAGGAAAGCTACATGACTGCGATCAGTTCAACCTATCGCGTTCGCAACGAAGCACGCGCCTTCCAGGTGCGCTGAGCGCGTTTGGTTTTTCTTCGCGGGCTGGCATTCTTTTTTTGGCAAGTTGCCCAGTTGATTTTGGGCGGTGGGAATTGACCCAAAGCGCTTCTCGGCTATCGCTAACACTTTGCTGCAAAACGGTTATGATAAAGCAATGATTCATGCCCTTCTTCGTCGCCGGAGATAGGTACGACTTGAGGTCCAGCCAAGCGCTAACGGAATCCGTCTCATGACCCAAGATGTTGATGACAACTGGTATTGTCTGATCGAGGAACTGGATCGCGGCAACGTTATCCCCATCGTCGGCCCTGAGCTGCTTGAGGTGCCTGACGCCACGAATGGCGGCATGGCACAGCTTTATGATCTGGTCGCCCGCGAGCTGCTTGCGCGCTACCTCTCTGCCTCTGAGCAGAGCTTTTCCGGGGTCTGGGGTTTGCATGGCTGCATCGCGGCCATCGTCGCCAGCGGCCAGAATCCCGACAAGGTCCGCCGCACCACGGCCAAGACACTGGATGCACTCACGGCTGATTGTCCTTTACCGCCCGCCTTGCAGGCCTTGGCGGCCATCGATGCATTTGATCTTTATGTCAGCCTGAGTTGTGACTCGCTGCTTCTCCGCTGCCTGCGCGAGCCCAATGTGGACCCGCAGGCCGAGTCGTTTGCCTTCGGTATTCGCTCCGACACCAATGGTCATCCGCTTGATATTCCGGTCAGGCCGCGCGGCAGGAAAATCTGCTACCAGTTGCTTGGCTCGGCCGAGAACCTGCTTGATTTCGCCATTCACGAAGGCGACGTACTCGAATACCTGTATCGCCTTCAGTCTGAACAGACGCGCAGCATCAAAAACCTGCTTGGCCGATTGCGCAGCAGCAACCTGCTTTTCATCGGCTGCCACCTGTCAGACTGGTTCGGCCGCTCGTTATTAAGGCTGGTCAATGAAGATCCACTATTCTCGAAAGCCAAGCAGGAGTTCATGACCGACTTCGAGGGGGATACCTCGTTGTCCACCTTTGTCTCCCGTTTCAGTCCGAATAGTCTGGTTTTTCCTGGTACGCCAAAGGAGTTTGTCCGCGAACTGGCCGAGCGCTGGCAAAAATGGCGCCTGACCCATCCGCAGCAAGACAGGAAAGCACCGCCGATAGCCGCTGTGAAGGCCGCTGACAGCCCGCAGGTTTTCATCAGCTATGCCAGCGAGAATGCGGATGCCGCACGAGCCATCGCGGATCGACTGCTGCAGCTTGGCGCCGGCGATGTCTGGCTTGATAAGAAAAAACTGCGCGGCGGTGAGGACTGGTCGAGCAAGCTGGAGCAGGCGATCGCCAGTTGCGACTACTTCCTGCCACTGCTTTCCAGCGAGGCCGATCAGCGCCGCGAAGGCGTTTTTTGGGATGAGTGGGGCAGCGCCCTCGAACGCGCCCGCAAAGTTGCCGATACCTTCATCCTGCCCACCCTGATTGATGCTTCGCCTGACAGCCGCAACAATTATCAGCGGATTGGCAAGCAACTCGGTACCGAGCGTTTCTGGACGCTGCAGCTGTTGAATGCGCCATCCGGAACCTTTGACGCCAAGTCGGAAAGCGACTTGGTCGATTGTTTCGCCAACTTCAGGGGGCATTGATCATGGCGCCCCCGGTCATTGACCGCAACAATCCCTGGCCTTGGCTGGACCCGTTCACCGAAAAGGCTGAAGCCTTCTTCAATGGACGGGATGACGATAGTGCGGCGCTCCAGCGTTGTGTCCTGGCGGGAGTGGCGACGGTGCTCTTTGGCAAGTCCGGACTCGGCAAGACCTCACTGCTCCAGGCCGGGCTTTTCCCCCGGCTGCGCAAGTCTGGCTTGCTGCCCGTGCTGGTCCGCCTCGAACACGGTAGCGCTTCGCCAACGGCCGCAGCCCAGATTCGGACCTGCCTGCACAAGGAATGTACGGCTTACGGCCTGACGATGCCGGGCAACCCACAATTTGCGCCGCAACTGGAAAAGCCAGAAGACCGCTTGTGGCTCGACTTGCATACCAATCCGGTCGGTTTGCGCGATGCCCATGGTCAAACCTGGCAGGTGGTTTTCGTTCTCGACCAGTTTGAGGAAATATTTACCCTCGGCGGCCAGGATAGCGAGCGCCAGAGGCTTGATTTTGGCGCACTCGGTGACCTCGTCGAAAACCGCATCCCCCGCGCGCTGGAAAACGCGATCAGTGTCGACGAGGATCTCCTCGATGAATTACGTCTGGACGTTCAGCCCTACCGCGTCGTCTTCTCGCTGCGCGAGGACTATCTGCCGAACCTGGAGCGCTGGTGCGACCGGATTCCCCGCCTCGGCCCCAATCGCTACCGCTTGTTGCCCATGCAGGAAGCTCAGGCGCTTGACGCCATACGACTGACTGGCGGTGACCTGGTCTCGCCGCAAGACGCCGATCGCATCGTACGATTCGTCTCCAGCCAGCAGGAAGGCCCGGCCGTCGGCATGGCGAGCGGCGAATCGGCCGAGGTCAGTATCGAACCGGCACTCCTCAGCCTGTTGTGTTCCGGCCTCAACCTCGAACGCCAGAAGGCAGGGGCTGCACACCTCGACGCCTCCAACCTGGAACAGAGTGGCGGTCGAATCATGGAGCGGTTTTACGATGACGCGACTCTGGATGTTGCACCGGCGGCCATCGCTTTTGTCGAAGACGAGTTGATCACTCCGGACGGTGTTCGTCTGTTCTATCCACTCAAGTCCATCCTGCAGAATCCCGGTATCACCAAGGCGGATATCGATACCCTGATCGAGCGCCGGCTGCTGCGTCGCCAGCCATTCACCGAAGGCGACCGCATCGAGCTCGTCCATGACCGCCTGGCCGCCGTCGCTCGCCAACGGCGCCGGAATCGGGAAAGCGTGGCCGCGCAGCAGCGTCGGCTGGACGAGGCGCGCCGTGAGGCGGCCGCCAAGGAAGCGAATGTTCGTGCCGATCTCGAAAGCAAGGCGCGGGAGAGCGAAACCCGCGCCCGCCTGCGCGCCGAAAAAGATGCTTCATCCCAAAGGCGCTTGCAAAGAATACTGAAGTTCGTCGTTGCCGCCCTGGTTGTCCTTCTCTGTTTGGCCGGGGCGTCCGCCTGGTTCGCCCGCGAGCAGTCGGCATTGGCACGGGCCGCTGAAGGCAAGGCCAAAAGGTCGGCGGAGGAAGCCAGTATCCGCCGCCTGGTTGCCGAAGGGCAGGCGATGACGACCGGCGCGCAGAGTGGCGGCTCCATCCTCGGCATACTGCAGTTGCTGGCGGCTCACCGCCTGTCCGATGAGGCCTATCCGCAAGCCTCACCGGGGGCCCTGGGCGCGTTGCGGGCCGAATTCATGCGCAGTGCCAGACTGCTCCACCTGAGCGAAAGTGACGAAGCCATCACCACCCTGGACTTGAGTCCGGACGGCCTGCGTATTGTCACGGGGAGCCGCAACGGTAGCCTGCAGCTATGGGAGGCCGCATCGGGAGCCCCTATCGGCAAGCCGCTGATCGGGCACTCGTCGTACGTCAACAGTGTCGCCTTCAGCCCGGACGGCAAGGCGATCGTTTCGGCCAGTCGGGACCACACCCTGCGCCTGTGGGAGGCCGGCACGGGTAATCCGCTTGGCAAGCCGCTGCAAAGTGACAGCGCGGTCTGTAGTGTCGCCTTCAGCCCCGTCGGACAGCGCATCGTCGCGGGTGGCCTGGACGGTAACTTGCGCCTGTGGGATGCCGCTACCGGGCAAATGCTGGGTGAGCCGCTCAAGGGGCATAGCCAACGGGTTTGCGCCGTCGCCTTCAGCCCGGATGGTCAGCACATTGTTTCCGGCGGAGATGACAAGACGCTGCGCTTGTGGAATGTCAGCCCCGGCCAACCTTCCGGCGAAGTGTTGAAGGGGCACACGGAAGCGGTATATAGCGTCGCCTATAGCCCGAATGGCCTGCGTATTGTTTCAGGCAGCAGCGACGCCTCCCTGCGTCTATGGGATGCCAGGACAGGAAAACCCATCGGCGACCCACTCAAGCGACATCGCAAGGCCATTCTCGGGGTCGCCTTCAGCCCGGACGGGCGCTACATCGTTTCAGGGAGTGGCGACTACACGGTTCGCCTGTGGGAAACCGAAACCCAGAAGCCGGCCGGCGACAGCCTGCGTGGACATACGGATGAAATCACCGGCGTTCTCTTCAGCCGCGATGGAGAACGGGTGGTCTCGGGCAGTTACGACAAGACCCTGCGCTTGTGGACGGTTGCCGCCGATGATCCGACGAGTGTCGTACTCAACGGCTCCGACAAGGCGCTCAAGAGCGTTGCTTTCAGTCCCGATGGCACTCGGCTCGTTTGGGCGGGGGAGGACCAGGACGTCCACGTCCTGGATTTGACGACCGGAAAGACCACTGGCAAGCCATTTTCCGGACATCGGGAGGCTGTCTACAGCGTGGCGGTCAGCCCGGATAGCAAGCGCATCGCCTCGGGCAGCAGCGACATGAGTGTGCGCTTGTGGGATGCTGCCACCGGCGCGCTCGTTGTTCCCCCGCTGCAGGGACACCTTGGCACTGTCTACGGTGTGGCTTTTAGTCCAGATGGCGCGCGCCTCGTATCCGGCAGCGCGGATGGCACGCTGCGCCAATGGAATGCCGGCAGCGGCGCCCCGATCGGCAGTCCAATGAGCGGAGAGGGCGGAAGCGTCAGCAGCGTCGCTTTTAGCCGGGATGGGCGACGTATCGTTTCGGCCAGCGAGGATGGCAAGTTGCGCCTGTGGGATACGGCCACCGGGAAGCCGATTGGCAAACCGCTCGTTGGGCACCTAAAAGCGGTCAACAGCGTCGCCTTCAGTCGGGACGGGCGGCTTATCGTTTCAGCCAGCGACGATATGAGCCTGCGCCTCTGGGATGCGAACAGCGGTGCGCCGATCGGCAAGCCGCTGACCGGGCACACTCATTACGTCAACAGCGTCGCCTTCAGTCCGGATGGCCGATACGTCGTTTCGGGAAGCAAGGACCAGACATTGCGCCTGTGGGATGTCCGGACCGGCACGCCGGTCGGTGCCCCGCTGGAGGGGCACAGTGATGTCATTTTTGGTGTGACCTTCAGCCCGGATGGCCGACAGGTGGCTTCGGTCAGTGGCGATTCGAGCCTGCGTCGCTGGCCAGTACTCGAGTCATGGGCTGAACGCCTGTGCGCCAAACTCGGCCGCAACATGAGCGATAGCGAATGGCAGCGTCTGGTGTCACCGGATATCCCGTATGCCAGGCAGTGTCCCGGACTGCCCAAGCCTGGTGATTGATTTGCCGTTAACCGTCCTGTTTTTGCGTAAGGAGCCGATATGCAGAAGGTTTTTCCTCAATTGCTGGTTTGGTCGGCGCTGCTCGTCGCCACCAGCCCCGTCGGTGCCGCTGCCGACGACTGGGTCGCCCAGATCAAGGTTACGCAGGGCAATGTCGTTATTTATCGCGATAACCGAAGCCTCCCCGGGGAACTCGGCAAGCGCCTGAAGGAGAACGATATTATCGTTACCAGCGCTGACAGCGCCGTGGGCATGACCTTCAACGATAATTCCATGCTTGCGCTGGGCGCCAACAGTGAGGTCGTTCTTCGTCGCTATTCCTACGACCCGACCACCTACATCGGTGCCTTCGATGCCGTCGTCAATCGCGGCACCGTCTCGGTGACGACCGGCAATATCGTCAGCCAGTCCGCCGAGGCCATGCATTTGACGACGCCTGATGCCGAATTGCGGCCCGGCAAGCCTGGCAGCTTTGCCATCAGCGTGGACGGGAGATAAGCATGAAACTGCTCACCTTGCTTCTCGGTACTCTGTTCCTTGCCGCTTGCGCACAAGAGCGCTACGTCTTGCTGCCCGATGCTTCCGGGCAAAGCGGCAGGCTGCTGGTTAAGCCCAGGCAATCGCCGCCGCTCACCCTTGATCAACCCAATGCCTTGTCGACCTCCGGTTTCTGGGGGATTGGCCAGCGGCGGGCAGAGGCCGACGAGGTCAAGGCCATTTGGGGCGGCTCCCTGGCGGCGACTCCCCAGCCCCCAAAGAAATTCATGCTGTATTTCCTCGAAGGGACCAGCGAGTTGACCGCGGATTCGAAAAAAGAACTGGACGGTGTTTTCGACGAAATCAAGAAACGCAAGGTGACTGATGTCGTGGTCATCGGTCATACCGACACGGTCGGTTCGCAGGAGTCCAATGATCGTCTGGCCGAGGCCAGAGCCAAGGCCATGCAGGCGGAACTGGAGCACCTCGGTGTTGGTGCCGAGTCGATCAAGGTCAGTGGCCGTGGCGAACGCGAGCCCCTGGTCAAAACTGCCGATGAAGTCGCCGAGCCGCTCAATCGGCGTGTCGAGATTCAGGTGCGTTGATCGGTGCGCACCTGCAGACTCACCGCCGGATAGCCTCCGGCGGTAGTGCTGCGGTCAGCCGGAAAAGCCGGCTTATTTGACGATCTGGTTCAGCTCGCCCTTGGCGTAACGTTCGGCCATCTTGTCGAGGCCAATTGCCTTGATCTTGCTGGCGTTGCCGGCGGTACCGAAGGCTTCAAAGCGGGCCAGGCAGATTTTCTTGGCAGCTTCGCGGGCCGGCTTGAGGTAGTCGCGCGGGTCGAACTTGTCCGGATGCTCGGCCAGGTAACGGCGGATGGCGCCGGTCATGGCCAGGCGGATGTCGGTATCGATATTGACCTTGCGCACGCCGTGCTTGATGCCCTTGACGATTTCCTCGACCGGCACGCCGTAGGTTTCCTTCATGTCGCCGCCGAATTCGCGGATTTCAGCGAGCAGTTCCTGCGGCACGGAAGACGAACCGTGCATGACCAGGTGGGTGTTCGGGATACGGGCGTGGATTTCGGCGATGCGGTCGATGGCGAGGATGTCGCCGGTCGGCTTCTTGGTGAACTTGTAGGCGCCGTGGCTGGTACCGATGGCGATGGCCAGCGCGTCGCAGTTGGTCTGCTTGACGAAATCGGCGGCCTGCTCGACGTCGGTCAGCAGGTCTTCACGGGTCATGTGGCCTTCGGCGCCGTGGCCGTCTTCCTTGTCGGCCTTCATGGTTTCCAGCGAGCCGAGAACACCCAGTTCGCCCTCGACGGACACGCCAATGGCGTGGGCGAATTCGGTCACCTTGCGGGTGACTTCGACGTTGTATTCGTAGCTGGCGACGCTCTTGCCGTCAGCCAGCAGCGAGCCGTCCATCATCACCGACGAGAAGCCGGAACGGATGGCGCCCATGCAGACGGACGGGCTCTGGCCGTGGTCCTGGTGCATGACGATGGGAATGTTGGGGTAGGCTTCGAGCGCGGCCAGAATCTGGTGGCGCAGGAAGGGCTCGCCGGCGTATTTGCGGGCGCCAGCCGAGGCTTGCATGATGACCGGGGCGTCGACCTGGGCGGCCGCTTCCATGATGGCCCAGACCTGTTCCATGTTGTTGACGTTGAAGGCGGGCAGACCGTAGCCGTTTTCGGCGGCGTGGTCGAGCAGTTGGCGCATGGATACGAGCGGCATGGTGACTCCTGTTCGTTAACGTGTTTAGCTGATTGTTATATTTTACTCGCCTAGTCGAGTTGGTGCTCGCCCACCCGGACGATCTTCAGGGTGTTGGTGCCGCCGGTGGTGCCGATTGGTTCACCGATGGTCAGGGCGATCAGGTCGCCCTTTTCTACGACACCGCGATCGATCAACAGTTGCTCGGCTTCTGCCAACAGGCGGTCACGGTCGGTGTGCTGCTGCTTCATGGGCAGCGGGCAGACGCCGCGAAAAAGCACCATGCGGCCGACCGATTCGGCATCCGGGGTCAGTGCGTAGATGGGCACGCCGGAGTTCATCCGGCTCATCCACAAGGCCGTCGAGCCGGACTGGGTCAGTGCAGCGATGGCCTTCACCTTGAGGTGATGCGCCGTCCAGATGGCGGCCATGGCGATCGACTGGTCGATGCGGGTGAAGATGCGGTCGAGGAATTCGCGGTCGAGCGTGACTTCGGCCGAGCGTTCGGCTTCAACGCAGATGCGGGCCATCGATTCGACAGTTTCGACTGGATACTTGCCGCTCGCCGTTTCGGCCGACAGCATCACGGCGTCGGTGCCGTCGAGCACAGCATTGGCGACGTCGGAGACTTCGGCGCGGGTTGGGACCGGCGAGGTAATCATCGACTCCATCATCTGGGTGGCGGTGATGGTCAGCTTGTTCCTGTCCCGCGCCATGCGGATCATCTTCTTTTGCAGCGCCGGGACCGAAGCGTCACCGACTTCGACGGCGAGGTCGCCGCGGGCGACCATGATGCCGTCGGAGGCATCGAGGATTTCAGCCAGATTGGTGATCGCTTCGACGCGCTCGATCTTGGCGATCAGCACGGCGGTGCTGCCGGCAGCGCGCAGCAACTGGCGCGCCATATACATGTCGGCGGCGCTCTTCGGGAAGGAGACGGCGACGAAATCGACGCCGATGTCGGCGGCCGTCTTGATGTCGTCCATGTCCTTGCCGGTCAGTGCCGGTGCAGTCAGGCCGCCACCCTGGCGGTTGATGCCCTTGTTGTTCGACAGGTCGCCGCCGACGATGATGCGGGTGTAAATCTCATGACCGCGAACGCCGGTCACTTCGAGTTTCAGGCGGCCGTCGTCGAGCAGCAGGATGTCGCCGTTGACCACATCCTTCGGCAGATCCTTGTAATCAAGGCCGACACGCTCCTGATTGCCGAGCGCGCATTGGGCATCGAGGATGAATTTTTCACCGGGAACGAGGGTGATCTTGCCTTCTTCGAATTTGCCGACGCGAATCTTCGGACCTTGCAGGTCACCCAGGATGCCGACAGTGCGACCATGTCTGGCTGCTGCCGCACGGATGCCAGCGGCGCGCGCCCGGTGATCGTCGGCCGTGCCGTGCGAGAAATTCATGCGCACCACATCGATGCCGGCCTGCACCATGCGATCGAGAACTTCCGGCGTTGAAGAGGCGGGGCCCAGCGTGGCAACGATCTTGGTATGGCGCAACATGTCTTCTCTATCCCTGATTGTTATTTGGTTTTTTTGGTTGTTGTTCAAGTCGACAGTTGGACTCTCACTGTCGACCTGAATTCCCGGCTTGTTATGCGGCGCGTTCTTCGAGGATGGCGATGGCCGGCAGGGTCTTGCCTTCGAGGAACTCCAGGAAGGCGCCGCCGCCCGTCGAGATATAGCCAACATCGTCGGCGATATGGAACTTGGCGATGGCAGCCAGCGTGTCACCGCCGCCGGCAATCGAGAAAGCCTCGGAGTGGGCGATGGCGGAGGCCATCATCTTGGTGCCACCGGCAAATTGCGGCAGTTCGAAGACGCCGACCGGGCCGTTCCAGACGATGGTGCCGGCATTGGCGATGATTTCGGCAAACTTGGCGGCAGTCTTCGGACCGACGTCGAGGATGCGGTCGTTGGCGTGTACGTCATCGACCGAAATCTTGTTGGCGCGGGCCAGGGCCGAGACTTCGTCGGCGACGACGACGTCGGTTGGCAGCGGCACTTCGGCGCCGCGTTCCTTCATGATGTCCATGATGGTGTGGGCTTCCTTGACCAGATCCGGCTCGGCCAGCGAGTGGCCAATCCGCTTGCCGTCGGCAAGCAGGAAAGTGTTGGCGATGCCGCCACCGACGATCAACTGGTCGACCTTGCTGGCCAGCGACTTGAGGATGGTCAGCTTGGATGATACCTTGGAGCCGCCGACGATGGCGACCAACGGACGTTTCGGCTCATGCAGTGCCTTGGACAGCGCATCGATTTCAGCGCCCATCAGCATGCCGGCACAGGCGACCGGGGCGTACTTGGCGATGCCGTGGGTGGTGGCTTCGGCGCGGTGGGCGGTACCGAAGGCGTCATTGACGTAGATGTCGCACAGCTTGGCCATCTTCTGGGCCAGTTCGTCATTGTTCTTCTTCTCGCCCTTGTTGACGCGGCAGTTTTCGAGCAGGACGACTTCGCCCGGCTTGACTTCAAAGCCGCCATCGACCCAGTCGGTGATCAGGCGGACGGAGGTATGCAGCATCTGGCCGAGGCGTACGGCGACCGGCATCAGGCTGTCTTCGTGATTCAGTTCCCCTTCGGTCGGCCGGCCGAGGTGGGAGGTGACCATGACGGCGGCGCCCTTTTCCAGGCAGTACTTGATCGACGGCAGCGAGGCGCGGATGCGGGTGTCCTCGGTGATATTGCCGGCTTCGTCCTGCGGCACGTTGAGGTCGGCGCGGATGAAAACACGCTTGCCGGAAACATCGAGGTCGGTCAGCTTGATAACGTTCATGTCTATCTCCTTGGTTTTGATTAAGTGCGATTCTGTGGCTACCGTGTTGGCCAAAGCCGCGACCAATGGTCGGCGACCTCGAGCATGCGGTTGGCGAAGCCCCATTCGTTGTCAAACCAGACGAACAGATTGACCAGGTGCGTGCCGCTGGTCCGCGTCTGGCTGCCATCGACGATGGCCGAATGCGGGTCGTGATTGAAATCGATCGAGGCGTGGGCGGCCTCGGAATAGGCGACCAGTTTTTTCAACGGGCCACGGACTGCGTTGGCCAGTAGGGTATTGATGCTGTGCGCCGACATCGGGCGCTGAGTGCTGATCGTCAGGTCGATGGCCGAGACATTGGTCGTCGGCACGCGGATCGCCTTGGCCTGGACGCGGCCGGCCAGTTGCGGCAACAGGCGTTCGACGCCACGGGCCAGGCCGGTCGATACCGGGATGATCGACTGCATGGCGGAACGGGTGCGTCGCAGGTCATCGTGATGATAGCCGTCGATCAGCGGCTGGTCGTTCATGACCGAATGCAGCGTGGTCAGCATGGCCTGTTCGATGCCGATCTCGCGATCGATCAGGTCGAGCAGCGGCACGATGGCATTGGTCGTGCAGGAGGCGGCCGAAACCAGCCGCTCCTTGCCGGTCAGCGACTGCTGGTTGATGCCGGTGACGATGGTGGCATCGACATCGTCAGCGCTGAGGCCCGGGTGGGACAGCAGCAGACGCGGGCAACCAGCATCGAGAAAACGGGTCAGTTCCGGGCGACGGCCGTAGATGCCCGAGCACTCGACGACCAGATCGATGTTGCTCCAGTCCACTTCTTCCGGGGTCCGGGCGTGACTGACGCGAATGGGCTGGTCATCAATCAGCAGTTTGTCGCCGGTGATCTCGACGTTGCCGGGAAAGCGACCATGCGTCGAGTCGAAGCGGGTCAGGTAGGCCATGCTCTCCAGGTTGGCCGGCTCATTGATGGCGACGACCTGAAGCTTATGTGCGACCGTGGATTCCAGTAGTGCACGCAGGAAACAGCGACCGATACGGCCATAACCGTTGATGGCAAGACGCAGTGGGGCAGTATTGGGCACGTTGAAGGGCAAAGCTTTCCGCTAGGGTGAAACAAAAGGGGCCTTGCGGCCCCTTTTCATACCAGGCCAATTACTTGGCGGCCATCCAGGCGCGGGCAGCGTCCAGCATGCGGCAGGAGTAACCCCACTCGTTGTCATACCAGGCCAGGACCTTGACCAGCGTGCTGCCGTCTTCGCCCTGGATGACGCGCGTCTGCGTCGCATCGAAGGTGGAAGAAACGGTGGTGTGGTTGAAGTCGGACGAGACCAGCGGCTCGTTGTTGACGTCCATCACACCCTTCAGCGGGCCGTTGGCGGCAGCGGTCATCAGGGCGTTGATTTCGTCCTTGGTGGTGGCGCGGCCGGCGGTGAAGGTCAGGTCGACCAGCGAGACGTTGATGGTCGGCACGCGCAGGGCGAAACCATCGACCTTGCCGACCAGTTGCGGCAATACCAGGCCGACGGCCTTGGCGGCACCGGTCTTGGTCGGGATGATGTTGGCAGCAGCGGCACGGGCGCGGCGCAGGTCCTTGTGGCGAACGTCGACGGTGACCTGGTCGTTGGTGTAGGCATGGATGGTGGTCATCAGGCCTTGCTTGATGCCGATGCTGTCGGACAGGATCTTGGCGACCGGTGCCAGGCAGTTGGTCGTGCACGAAGCGTTGGAAACGACGGTCATGCCGGCCTTCAGGATGCCTTCGTTTACGCCATAGACGATGGTGGCATCGACGTCGTCGCCGCCCGGGGCGGAGATCAGCACGCGTTTGGCGCCCTGTTCGAGCAGCGGCAGGGCCTTGGCCTTGGAGGTGTAGGCGCCGGTGCATTCGAGAACGATATCAACGCCGTGGTCGGCCCAGTTGATGTCCTTCGGGTTCTTGGTCGAGTAGAAGGCGATCTTCTTGCCGTCGATGATGATGCAGTTTTCACCTTCGGTTTCGACGCTGGTACGGAAACGGCCGTGCGTGGTGTCGTACTTCAGCAGATGAGCGTTGGTCGCCAGATCGCCGGCGGCATTGATGGCGACGACGTCGAATTCATTCTGCAGACCCTGCTCGTAAATGGCGCGCAGCGTGCAGCGACCGATACGACCGAAACCGTTGATTGCAACCTTGATAGCCATGAACTTCTCCTCTTTAGATAATCAGGACAACAGTGCCTTGGCCGTCTTGACGACGTTGGCGACGGTGAAACCGAACAGGTCGAACAGCTGGCCGGCCGGTGCGGACTCGCCGAAGCGGTCGATACCGATCACGGCGCCATGCAGGCCGACGTACTTGCGCCAGAAGTCCGGGTGAGCGGCTTCGATGGCGATGCGTTTTTTGCAGGCGCCGAGCACCGAGGCTTTGTATTCGGCGCTCTGGCGGTCGAAAACATTGGAGCAGGGCATAGACACGACGCGGGTCTTGATCCCTTCGGCGGCCAGCGCAGCCTGGGCGTCGAGCGCCAGCTTGATTTCGGAGCCGGTGGCAATGAAGGTGATCTGCGCTTCGCCATCAGCTTCGGCCAGTACATAGCCGCCCTTGGCGATGTCGGCATCGGCCGCCTGCTGGGTGATGGTCGGCAGGTTCTGGCGCGACAGGGCGAGGATGCTCGGGCCATCCTTGCGCTCGACCGCTGCGGTCCAGGCAATGGCTGTTTCGGTCGCGTCGGCCGGGCGCCAGACGTCAAGGTTCGGAATGATGCGCATCGACGGGATATGCTCGACCGGCTGGTGCGTCGGGCCATCTTCGCCGAGACCGATGGAGTCATGGGTATAGACCATGATCTGGCGCTGCTTCATCAACGCTGCCATACGGATGGCGTTGCGGGCGTAGTCGGAGAAGACCAGGAAGGTCGCGGTGTACGGCACCAGGCCGCCGTGCAGCGCGATGCCGTTGGCGATGGCGGTCATGCCGAATTCACGGACGCCGTAGTAGCAGTAGTTGCCCCCCTCGGTGCGGGTGACACCCTTGCTGCCCTTGACGAAGGTCAGGTTGGAGCCGGCCAGGTCGGCAGAGCCGCCGAAGATTTCCGGCACGGCCGGGACCAGTGCGGCGATGGCGTTCTGCGAAGCCTTGCGGGTGGCGATGTTCTCGGCCTTGTCGCGGCAGGCTGCGATGTAGGTGGCTTTGGTGCTTGCCCAGTTGGCCGGCAGTTCGTTCTTGATGACGCGGCGCTCGAATTCGGCGGCTTCGGCCGGGAAGGCGGCGCGGTAGGCTGCGAAACGGGTGCTCCAGTTTTCCTCAAAAACAGCGCCGGCCGGCTTGCGATTCCAGGCGGCGTATATGTCGGCCGGGATTTCGAAGGCCGGGTGGTTCCAGCCGATGTAAGCGCGGGCAGCTGCAATTTCGTCCTTGCCGAGCGGGGCGCCGTGGCAGTCGTGCGAGCCCTGCTTGTTCGGCGAGCCGGCGCCGATGGTCGTCTTGCAGCAGATCAGGCTGGGCTTGTCGGTGACTGCCTTGGCGGCGAGCAGGGCGCGTTCGACGGCGTCGGAATCATGTCCGTCGACGCCGGCGATGACGTGCCAGCCATAGGCTTCAAAGCGCTTCGGGGTGTCGTCGGTGAACCAGCCTTCGATGTGACCGTCGATCGAGATGCCGTTGTCGTCCCAGAAGGCGATCAGCTTGCCGAGGCCCAGCGTACCGGCCAGCGAGCAGGCTTCGTGCGACACGCCTTCCATCAGGCAGCCGTCGCCCAGGAAGACATAGGTGTGGTGATTGACAATTTCGTGGCCGGGTTTGTTGAACTCGGCGGCCAGCACCTTTTCAGCCAGCGCGAAGCCGACGGCGTTGGTGATGCCCTGGCCGAGCGGGCCGGTGGTCGTTTCAATGCCCGGCGTGTAGCCGTATTCCGGGTGGCCCGGGGTCTTGGCGTGCAACTGGCGGAAATTCTTCAGGTCATCGATCGACAGATCGTAGCCGGTCAGGTGCAACAGCGCGTAGAGCAGCATCGAGCCATGGCCGTTCGACAGCACGAAGCGGTCGCGGTCGGCCCAGTGTGGGTTGGCCGGGTTGTGACGCAGGTGGCGGCGCCAGAGAACTTCGGCGATTTCAGCCATGCCCATTGGTGCGCCGGGATGCCCGGAGTTGGCCTGCTGGACTGCATCCATGGCGAGGGCGCGGATGGCGCCGGTCAGGGGAGAAAACTTGGGGAGGTTGCTGACGCTCATGATCCGGAAATCCAGCCTGCTGAAAAGACTAAATTATCCGGGAAATGCCCCTTCTTGGGTAGGGCAATATGGCAAAACGGCAGGCCAAGTTGGCCTGCCGTCCTTGTGTTTTGCCATGCTTACTGAATTTTTGGGTCGTAATTGATCATCATCAGGATGCCTTGTCCGCCGCCCCAGCTGCCGCCGGTATAGGCAACGCTGCCCTGGCCGGCATAGACCGCTTCGTAGCGATGGCTGTCGCCACCGAAATAGAAGGGAATCCAGGCCTTGGCCGTGACGTAGGCGCGAATGTTCGACGTGACACCGAGGATGCGCTCGACTTCAGATTGATGCATGCCAATCTGCAGTTTTGCCCACTTGCTGCCCGGTGGAATGGTGCCGTAAACCTCGCCGTCGAAAGTGCCATCCTTCGATTTCATCGCGCAAGGGTTGCAGGCCTTGCCGGCCGTGCCGCCGGTGACGGCCGTGGCCGCCGCTTCCGGCTTGGCAGGTTCGGATGTCTTGGCTGTGCTGGCCGATTTTGGCTTGGCCGGTTCGCAATCGGCGGGTGGTGTGTCAGTCTTTTTCGCGGTCTTGGACTTGGTGCTGGTTTTCTTCTTCGTTGTTGGTTCCGGCGGACACTCCGGCTTGGCCGGTGTGGCGGCAGGCTGGGTTGCGCTGGCGGAGGCCGGCGCCGGGGCCGCTGCCGTGTCTTCCGGCTTGGAGTCGTTGCTCTTGCAGCCTGCGAGAATGGTGCCGGCCGCGAGAAGCAGTGCGCAGCTGAGTTTTTTCATCACGTTGTCCTATGACATTGTTCGATGGGTAACTGTAGCAGGTCAGGCGCTGTGATAGCCAGTGACGCGCTCAACTTCGTTTTTCGAGCCGAGGATGACCGGCACCCGCTGGTGCAACTTTTCCGGCTGGATGTCGAGGATGCGCTGGCGGCCGGTGGTTGCGGCGCCGCCAGCCTGCTCGATCAGCATGGCCATCGGGTTGGCTTCGTACATCAGGCGCAGCTTGCCGCCCTGGCCCTTGATCTTGCTGTCCATCGGGTACATGAAAATGCCGCCGCGGGTCATGATGCGATGCACGTCGGCGACCATTGAAGCGACCCAGCGCATGTTGTAATCCTTGCCGAGCGGCCCTTCCTTGCCGACCTGCATTTCCGCGACGTAGCGCTGGACCGGGGCTTCCCAGAAGCGCTGGTTGGACATGTTGATGGCGAATTCCTTGGTGTCGGCCGGAATCTGCACATTTTCCAGGGTCAGGATGAACTGGCCCTGCTCGCGGTCGAGGGTAAAGACCGCGACGCCGTCACCAACCGTCAACACCAGCAGCGTCGTCGGGCCGTAAACGGCATAGCCGGCGGCCACCTGTGCAGTGCCCGGTTGCAGGAAGGCTTGTTCCGCAGCTTCCGGGGTGCTCAGGTCGGCGCCTTCGGGGCATTTGAGCACCGAGAAGATGGTGCCGATCGAGACATTGACGTCGATGTTGGAGGAGCCGTCGAGCGGGTCGAAGGTCAGCAGGTATTCGCCCTTCGGGAAGCGGTGCGGCACCAGGTGCGGCAGGTCCATTTCCTCGGAGGCCATGGCGGCGAGGTGACCGCCCCATTCGTTGGCGTCGAGCAGGATGTCGTTGGACAGCACGTCGAGCTTCTTCTGCGCTTCGCCCTGCACGTTGTCTCTGCCGGCTTCGCCGAGCACGCCGCCCAGGCCACCTTTGCCGATGGCAATGGAAATGGCCTGGCAGGCGCGGGAAACGACTTCAATCAGCAGCTTGAGGTCGCCAGTGATGACGCCCTTGTTGCGTTGTTCTTCGGTGAGATAGCGAGCCAGCGTGCGCTGCTGTGTCATGGGGACTCCTGCATCAATGACAAAAGCAGGATTTTACTCTGCTGTGTCCCGGGCGTGCAGGAAGGCGAATGCCGCGGCGCCGGTCAGCGGCTTGCTGAACAGGAAGCCCTGGACTTCATCGCAGCCGTTGGCGCGCAGCAGTTCGTGCTGGTCTTCGGTTTCGACCCCTTCGGCAATGACGTTCAGGCCGAGGGAGTGGGCCAGTGCGATGGTGCCGAAAGCAATGGCGCGGTCGTTCAGGTCATGCTCGATATCGGCGACGAAGGAGCGGTCGATTTTCAGATGGTCGATCGGGAAGAGTTTCAGGTAGGCCAGCGAGGAATAGCCGGTGCCGAAATCGTCGATGGCCAGCGTCACGCCCATGCGGCCCAGTCGCTCCAGGATGTGGATGGCTTCCTGCGGATTCTCCATCACCGAGCTTTCGGTGATTTCGAGTTCCAGCAGTTCAGCCGGCAAGCCGGAGGTCGTCAGGGCGTTGGCGACGGTTTCGCAAAAATCGCGGCGGCGTAGCTGGCGGGCCGAGACATTGACGGCAATCCGCAGTGGCTTCAGGCCGGCGTTGATCCAGCGCGCCATCTCGTGGCAGGCGGTGGTCAGGACCCAGTCGCCGATTTCGACGATCATTCCCGTTTCCTCGGCCACCGGAATGAAACGGGCCGGCGAAATCATGCCGTCGGTCGGGTGGTGCCAGCGGAGCAGCGCCTCGACGCCGGTCGGGGTGGCGTCCTCGGCGCGGAACTGGGGCTGGAAGACCAGGCTCAATTCGTTGCGGGCGATGGCATGGCGCAGCTTGCGCTCGATGTTCAGGCGCTCGGCCGCCGTGCGGTTCATGTCCGCAGCGAAGAACTGGTAGTTGTTACGGCCGGCTGCCTTGGCGTGGTACATCGCGGTGTCGGCGTTCTTGAGAACGATATCGCCATCGGGACCGTCGTCCGGAAAGATGCTGATACCGATCGACGGGCTGGTGTGCAATTCGTGCCCTTCGGCTTCGATGGCCGTGGAGAGCGCCGAGATGATCTTGCCGGAGACAATGGCCGCGTCGGCCGGGGAGCTGATGCTGGGCAGGATAATGACGAACTCGTCCCCCCCCAGGCGGGCAACAAAATCAGTTTCCCGGAGCAGGTTCGACAGGCGGCAGGCGACTTCGCGCAACATCTCGTCACCGACCTGGTGCCCCAGGGTGTCGTTGATGATCTTGAAACGGTCGAGGTCAATGAACATGACCGCCACCGTCCAGCCGTGTCGGCGCGCCTCCGGCAATAGCTGGGCAAGGCGCATCAGCAGCGCGAGGCGGTTCGGCAGCCCGGTCAGCGCATCGTGCTGGGCGATATGCCGCATGCGGTCTTCCGCCTGCTTGCGCTCGGTAATGTCGGCCAGGATCCAGACGTAATGGGCGGGCAGGCCGCTTTGCGGGTCGTCGACGCGGTTGATCCGGGCGCCGGCCGGGAAGTTGCTGCCGTTTTTCTGGGTGACTTCGAGTTCGCTGCTCCATGAGCCGCGCATGGAGATCTGTTCCTGGAAGTCTTTCTGCGAGATGCCTTCGTCCAGACTGATCAGGCCGAACACGGTCTGGCCGATCAGTTCAAACGGCTCATAGCCGGTCATCTCGGTCGTGGCCGGGTTGATCGACAGGATACGGTGTTGGTCGTCGGTGAAGATGATGCCGGCCGGCGTATGGCTGTAGACCTTTTGTGCCAGTTGCTCGCGTTCGGCGCTGGCGCGCCGTTCGGATATGTCGGTGTAGACGGTGACAAATCCGCCTTCGGCCAGCGGAACGCCGCGGACTTCGAGGGTCTTTCCGTTCGGTCGGGTGCGTTCAAAATAGTGATGGCTCGGATTCTTGGCTCGCTCCATCAGGGTGGCCACGATCTTTTCCGGATCACCGGGGCCGTATTCCCCACGCATGGCGTTGAAGCGGAACAGGGTCTCCATCGAAACGCCCGGCTTCGCGAGTTCGGCCGGGACATCCAGCAGGCGCGGAAATGCGGTATTGAACAGCACGAGATTGCCAGCGCTATCAAACAGGCTGACCGCACTGGGAATGCTTTCGATCACTGTCTGCAATTGATTGTGCTGCGTCCGGAGCGCTGTTTCAGCGGCTTTTCGGTCGGTAATGTCGGTGTAGGTTGTAATGAAGCCGACCAGTTGTTGGTCAATGAACAGCGGTTCCCCCTGAACCAGGTGGGTGTTTCCGTTTGGTCGAGTCCGCTCGAAGCTGTGTGCTTCAAATTTGTTGGCCAGCGCCGTGATGCGCTCGACGTGGGCCTCGGGCTCGCCCGGGCCATATTCGCCCCGTTGAGCCGGTACCCGGACCAATTCTGAAAAGTGGACGCCTTCGTAAACGATTTCCGGCGGCAGGTTCAATACGTTGATGAAACCGTGGTTCCAGACACGCAGGCGTAACTGCTCGTCAAAGACGCTGATGCCTTGCGGCATGTTCGAGACGACTGCCTGCAAATAGGCTAGCTGGCGGCCGATATCGCCAGAGGGTAGCGCGGATGCGTCTGCTGATGTCAATGGGATGGTAAATCAATCGTGCGATGTTTAATGATAGCTCAGGGAGCGCCTATCGCTTGGGTGGTTTTTTCCAGTTCTGGTGATTGTTTGTTATAAATCCCACTTTATTGAGCAGCCGATTGAGGCGGTTTGCTGGCTTGGTCCCCGCCCGCTGCGGGCAATGCCGCACATGGCCTCAAACAGTTCCCGGCGGGCATCGGCTGGCGCGGCGGCGCGCCCGGAAGCGTCGAGTCGGCCACGGTACTGCAGTTCGAGTTGGCTGTTGTAGCCGAAGAAGTCGGGCGTACAGACGGCGCCATAGGCGCGGGCCACCGACTGGGTTTCGTCGTAGAGGTAGGGGAACGGAAACGCGAGTTCCTCGGCCCAGCGTTTCATGTTTTCCGGTGCGTCATCCGGGTAGGCGGTGACGTCGTTGCTCATGATCGCGACGCAGCCGATGCCGTGGCTGGCAAGTTCCCGGCAGTCGCGGATCAGGCGGTCGATGATTGCCTTGACGTAGGGACAGTGGTTGCAGATGAACATGACCAGCAAACCCTTTGGGCCCCGGCAGTTGGCTAGCGTGTGGCGTCGGCCATCGGTACCCGGCAGGTCGAAATCGACGGCCGGTTGACCGAAATCGCACACAGGAGGGTTCAAAGCGACCATGTTTCTCCACTCCAAAAGGCATTTCGCCCATAATAGCACTGATGAATTCACCCCGTTTTTACTGCCGAGAAGCCCTTTCGCCGGGGGCGCATATTGAACTTCCCGAGCCGGTGGCTCGTCATGCGGTGCGCGTATTACGCCTGCCACCCGGGGCGCCGATGGTCCTCTTCGACGGACGTGGCGGCGAGTATCCGGCACATATTGAACGTATCGAGCGTGATCGGGTGTTTGCAGTGCTCGGTGCCTGGTGCGAAATAGAGTGCGAATCCCGCTTGGCGATCACGCTGGTGCAGGCCTTGCAGGCTGGCGACAAGATGGATTTCACCATTCAGAAGGCCGTCGAGCTGGGCGTGCGCGACATTGTGCCGGTCGAAAGTCGGCGCAGTGTCATCCGTCTGGCCGGGGAGCGGGCCGCCAAGCGGGTGGCTCACTGGCAGGGCGTTGCCGCTTCGGCCTGCGAGCAGTGCGGGCGCAATCAGGTGCCGCTGGTGGCGCCCCTGGAAAAACTGGAACACTGGCTGGCCAGACCAAGCCATGGTGAGTTGCGCCTGATGCTGGCGCCGGACGCCGAGGATACCTTGGCCTCAATCCGGCCGGTTGGTCAGGTTCAGTTGCTGATCGGGGCCGAAGGGGGGCTCGATCCGCAGGAGGTGATGGCGGCCAGGCAGGCAGGGTTTCAGGCGGTCCGCCTGGGGCCGCGTGTCTTGCGCACGGAAACGGCGGGTCTGGCAGCGCTGGCGGCGCTGCAGGCCTTATGGGGCGATTTCAGGGAGGGTTAGGCGATGTTTGAATCTGCAGAACTGGGCCACAAGGTCGACAAGGCAACCTTCAAGCGCGAAGTACCGAAACTGCGTGCCGAGTTGCTCGACGTGCAGTACGACATGCTGGAAAAGAAGGAATTTCCGGTCGTCATCCTGATCAGCGGCGTCGACGGTAGCGGCAAGGGCGAGACGATCAACCTGCTCTACTCGTGGATGGACCCGCGCCATATTTCGACGCTGGCCTTTGCGACGCCGAGCGACGAAGAGGCATCGCGACCCTACATGTGGCGCTACTGGCGCGCCCTGCCACCCAAGGGCAAGGTCGGTATTTTCGCCGGTTCCTGGTATTCGCAGCCGATCACCGATCGCATCAACGGCGACATGCGGCGTTCCGATCTCGATGAGCGTCTCGACGACATCAACCGCTTCGAGACCATGCTGGTCAACGAAGGGGCGCTGGTCCTGAAGTTCTGGTTCCACCTGTCGAAGGAGGGGCAGAAGACCCGCCTCAAGGCGCTGGAGAAAGATCCACGCACGGCCTGGCGGGTGACCAGGGAAAGCTACGATCGCCTGAAGACCTATGGCCGCCTGCAACAGGTGGCCGGCCACGTGCTGCGCGTGACCAACACGGCGCATGCGCCGTGGATCATCGTCGAAGGCACCGACGACGAATACCGTTCGCTGACTGTCGGTCGCATCGTGCTCGATGCGATGAAACGCCGCCTGAGTCAGGAAGGCCTGCAGCGTGTGCCGGTGGCGCCGCCGATCGTTCATCCGATCGACGAGAAAAATGTGTTGAGTGAACTGGACCTGACCCAGACGCTGACCAAGAAGGATTACGAGTCACAGCTGGCCAAATACCAGGCGCGGCTGTCGGAGCTGGTGCGTGATCCGCGTTTTGTCGGTAAGCGTTCGCTGGTGCTGGTCTTCGAAGGTTCGGATGCGGCCGGCAAGGGGGGCAGCATTCGCCGGGTCGCCGCCTCGATGGACGCCCGGCAGTACCAGATCATCCCGATTGCCGCACCGACCGAAGAGGAACGGGCGCAGCCATACCTGTGGCGCTTCTGGCGGCATCTGCCGCGGACCGGCCGGGCAGCGATCTTCGACCGTTCGTGGTACGGCCGCGTGCTTGTTGAGCGGGTCGAAGGCTTCTGCGCCGAGGCTGACTGGCTGCGCGCCTATGCCGAGATCAACGATTTCGAGCACCAGTTATCCGACTCCGGCGCCATTGTCGTCAAGTTCTGGCTGCAGATCAGCGCCGATGAGCAATTGCGCCGTTTCAAGGAGCGTCAGGATACCGAGTTCAAGCGCTTCAAGATTACCGACGAAGACTGGCGCAACCGTGAAAAATGGGATGACTATGTGTCGGCAGTCTGTGACATGGTCGATCGCACCTCGACGGGTCTGGCGCCGTGGACGCTGGTTGAGGCCAACGACAAGAACTTTGCCCGGGTTAAAGTGCTGAAAACCCTGTGCGAACGGATCGAACTGGCCCTGAAAGACGAAGGAAAATACACCGAAAAATGAGCGATACCCCTTACGACGAGCATTTCGTTTCCTGGTTTCGGGCGGTGACGCCCTATATCAATGCCTTTCGCGGCAAGACCTTCGTCATCGCCTTCGGTGGCAAGGCGGTGGCCAGCGAGTTTGCCAAGACGCTGGCCTATGACGTCAACCTGCTGGTCAGCCTGGGCATCCGCCTGGTCCTGGTCCATGGTGCCCGGCCGCAGATCGAGGAAGAGCTTGCCGAGAAAAACCTCGAGTCGAAGTACCACCGCGGCTACCGGGTGACCGATGCGGCGGCGCTCGACTGCGTGCTCGATGCGGTCGGCAGCGTCTATCTCGAAATCGAGGCCATGCTGTCGCAGGGCTTGCCCAATACCCCGATGGCCAACAGCCGCATCCGCGTGATCGGTGGCAATTTCATCACCGGCCAGCCGATCGGCGTGCTCGACGGTATCGACATGCATTACGCCGGCAAGGTGCGCAAGGTGGACGCCGAGGGTATCAATGCACAGCTTGGACTCGGCAACATCGTGCTGCTCAACTGCGAGGGTCCGTCGCCGACCGGCGAGATATTCAACCTGCAGATGGAAGAGGCAGCCGAGGCCGTGGCCGCGGCAATCAAGGCCGACAAGCTGGTTTATCTGACGGACAGCAAAGGGGTCACCGACAAGGCGGGCGAATTGCTCGACGCGATGACGGCCGATGAAGCATCGCAACTGTTGCAGGATGCCGACTGGCTGACGACCGATATCAAGCGCTACCTGCCTTGCGCCGTACGGGCCAGCCGGGGCGGGGTCGGCCGGGTGCATCTGATCGGTTTTGAGCAGGATGGCGCCTTGCTGCGCGAATTGTTCACCCACGATGGCGTCGGCACGGTGGTCACGCGCGAATCGCTGGAAAATATCCGCGAAGCCAAGCCGGACGACATTGCCGCGCTGATCGCGCTGATCGAACCGATGGAGCAGGAAGGCATTCTCGTCCATCGGCCGCGCGAACTGCTCGAACGCGAAATCGACCGCTTCTCGATCATGTTGCACGACGGCATCATCGTCGGTTGCGCGGCGCTCTATCAGCATTCGGAAGAGGAAGCCGAACTGGCCTGTCTGGCGGTCAATCCCGATCATCGCGAATGGGGTTATGGCGAGCAGTTGATGAAGCGCATCGAAAAGCGGGCGCGTAAATCCGGCATCAAGCGACTGTTCGTTCTGACCACGCGCACCGAGCACTGGTTCGTCGAGCGTGGCTTCAAGCTGGGCACGGTCGATGATCTGCCGGCAGGCAAGCGCGACATGTACAACTATCAACGGCGCTCCAAGGTGCTGTTCAAGCCCTTATAATTTCGCCAAACCTATTTTCTACGGAGTTTCACATGGCACGTACCGTCAACTGCATCAAGCTCGGCCGCGAAGCCGAAGGCCTCGATTTTCCTCCCTACCCGGGCCCGCTGGGTCAGCGCATCTTTGAACACGTTTCCAAGGAAGCCTGGCAGCAGTGGATCAAGATGCAGACCATGATCATCAACGAAAACCGCCTGAACCTGGTCGATGCCAAGCATCGCAAGTATCTGGCCGAGCAGGTCGAAAAGCATTTCTTCGGCGAAGGTGCCGATCAGATTCAGGGCTACGTCCCGCCGGCCGCCTGATTTTTGCCGGATCAAGCAAAACCTCGCTACGGCGGGGTTTTATTTTTTTCAGGGTGACTTCGGCGCTTCGATCTCGATGTTTCGGCGTGACCCTCAGGCCTGTGGCCAAAGAATCATCTGGGTGCATCGAAAAAGGGCGATCTTTTTCCCGCTTGCCTCGTCCGTCACTACGGCATCCCAGACTTGCGTGTTGCGGCCCAGGTGCTGGGCTGTCGCATGACAGGCGATACTGCCTTCCTTCACCGTTCCCAGATGGTTGCTCTTCAATTCAATGGTGGTGAACGACTGGGCGCCTTCAGGCAGATGCGCGATGGTGGCATAGCCACAGGTCGTATCAGCCAGCGCGACGATGCTGGCGGCGTGCAGGAAATCGTTCGGGGCGAAGTGTAATTTCTTCACCGGCATCCGGCTCTTCAGGGAGCCTTCGGTCAACGCCAGCATTTCCAGTCCGAGAAATCCGGGCAGGTACTCATCGCCCATCTCGTTAAGCCGCTCAATCGAAACGTCAGCCCGTAATTTGTTCATTTGCTGCTCCTCGCTTCCGGTGGGTTCAACTCAGGCTGGTGTGGCAACTGGTGCGGCCACGGGGGCTTCGCGAATCGGCAGATTCACCAGGGCTGCGAGGCTGGCCAGAACCATGTCGGCGTACCACATCCAGCTAAAGTCACCGAATTGGCTGATCGCGATGCCACCCAGCCAGGCACCGAGAAATCCGCCAATCTGGTGGGACAACAAGGTCAGCCCGAACAAGGTCGCCAGAAACCTTGTGCCAAACAATTTTCCGACGATGGTCGCGGTGGGTGGCACGGTCGCCAGCCAGGTAAAGCCAAGCCCGGCTGCAAACAGGTAGTAATTCCATTCCGTACGCGGCACCAGCAAATACCAGGCAATGAGGAGCGCCCGCGAGGCGTACATGACTGCCAGTACGTATTTGCTGCGATAGCGCGCCACGCACGAGCCGGCAAACAGGCTGCCGAAGACGTTGGCCAGGCCAATAATGGCCAGGGACCAGCTGGCAACGCTCGGCGGCAATCCGCACAAATTGACTTCGCCTGGCAGGTGCGTCACCAGGAATGCGATATGGAAGCCACAGGTAAAGAAGCCGGCATGCAGTAGCCAATAGCTCGGACTCTTCATTGCAGTCCGGATGGCATCACCAAGGCGTTGCTCGCTTTCGGCATGGTTCGGCGTCGTGGCGCCTGGGCCCGTCAGCTTGCCGATGAGCGGAAGGGTGGCCAGCGCGGCGATGGCCATCGCCCACATGGCGCCCATCCAGCCAATGGATTGAATCAGTTTCTGCAGCAGTGGTGCAAAGATGAACTGGCCGAATGAACCGCCGGCGTTGATGACCCCCGAGGCCGAACCGCGTGATTCGAAGGGCAGTCGCTGGGCAGCGGCGCCAATGAGCACGGAAAAGCTGCCGGCGCCTGAGCCGATGGAGGCCAGCACGCCGAGGGCGATGGCCAGGCCAAAGCCGCTTTGAACAAACGGCGTAATGGCGCAACCCAGGGCCAGGGTGATCAACCCGGCGACTAAAACGGCGCGCGGACCATAGCGGTCAGCGACGGCTCCGGCGATGGGCTGGATTGCTCCCCAGGTGAACTGGCCGATGCCCAGTGCCAGACTGATGGTGGCCACGCCCATCCCCGTCGTGCTGTTCAGCGGGCTGACAAAAAGCCCGAACGACTGGCGAATCCCCATTGTGACCATGAGAATGCCAGCAGCGGCCAGGGTGACGACCAGTACATCGGGACGGCGGAGGGAATGGAACATGATTCCGGTGGCCAGTGAAAGTGGTGAGCAAATTGTGTCCTTCAGGCTTGGTCCCAGCAAATCATTTAATATGGACGATATTATAGAATTTCTATCTTATGAGCCGATTTCCACCACTCAGGGCGCTGGTTGTCTTCGATGCCGCGATGCGAAGCGGGAGTTTTTCTGTTGCCGCAGACGAGCTGTGCGTGACCCCCGGCGCCGTTGGCCAGCAGATTCAGAAGCTTGAAGATTGGCTGGGCATTCCATTGTTTATCCGCCAGGTCCGGCAGGTACAAGCCACCGAGGATGCCAGGGCGTACTGGCAGCGGATTCAACCGGCGCTCGCCCAGATTGCCGATGCCAGTCATAAATTCCGGGATAGTCGAAGCATGGCGGTCACGCTATCGATGCCGCCCAGCTTTGCCGCCAAGTGGTTCACGCGTCGAATGGCTCGTTTGCTGACCCAGCATCCGGAGATCGAGTTGCATCTGAATGCCACTACTGCCTTGGTCGACTTCGAGCGTGAATCCGTCGACTTGTCCATCCGCTATTTCAACGGGCAAGCCCCCAATCTTGATGCAAGCTTGCTGTTCAAGGACGAGGCTCGCGTGTATTGCAGTCCGGAATACGCGAAAGCGCTCAATCTGGACGTTCCCGAGGATCTGGGCCACGCCACCTTGCTGCTGACCACCATCCATCCCCTTTGGCCGCAATGGCTGAGCCAGTTCAGCTTGCTTGATGAGCGCACAATCGCAGCCATTCCCCGCATCCACTTCGATCAGTCGATGATGGCCATTGAAGCAGCCAAACTGGGGCAAGGCGTAGTCATGGCCAGCCCGCTGCTCGCCGCGGGGGAACTGGCCGATGGGACCTTGATCGAGCCTTTTGGGCATTACCTGCCACTGAGCAATGCGTATTACGTTGTTCATCACAGCAAGTTGCCGCTGCGCCCCGCGGCCATGCTGGTCAAGCAGTGGCTGATTGACGAGGCTCGTCAATAAAGCAGGGTGCCAGGCATCCGCCTAGGCATGGAATCGAAATCATTTTTTCGGCTAAGGCCCAGTGGGGTTTTCAGGTGCTGAAGCCTTGCATCTCGATGCCTTTGCTTGCGTCGCTCATTCCATTCGCTACGCAAGCGCTCGCCCGATATTGATACTGGCGGTGGTGATCTGACGAGGGTTGGTAAAGAGGCTGAAACAATCCGGAGATAGACTGATTTTACTTTTGGTAATTTCAGTATATTTACTCATGAAAATGCTTGATTCGCTATCGATTCGTACCCGCCTCTTGCTGATGGTTGGCATCAGTACTGGCTTCGGGGTGTTGTTGTTGCTGACGGCCCTGATCTCTTTTAACGCGTTTCGTGGCGATATTCGTCAGGTCTCAACCGAAGTGGCAGAGGCTTCGCAGGCCTTGACGCTGGTGAGCGGTGTCCAGAGTTCGCTGCAGGCGCAGCAGCGGGGGCTGAACAACATGTTGCTGCGCAATTTCATGGCAGCAGAGTTTGACAAGGGGCGGGCCGAATTTTTGGCCGGCCGGGGCGCGTTCTGGCAGCAGCTTGAAGCACTGGAGCGCATCCAGAAGACCGGCAAGCTCAACGCTGGGGAGAAAGTTGGCGAGATCCGCAAGCTGGCCAGCGAATTGAATCAGCTCTATGACCAGGTGCTGGCTGAAAACGAACCCGGCATGCCCAAATACACGCTGATGGTCGATGCCGCGATCCGCGATGCGGATACGCCGCTGGTCACCATGCTGGCTGAAACCTTCGCGGCGATCAGTCAGGCGACCACGCAGACGGTGGGCAATGCATCGGAAATCGCCGATCGCCGCTATCAGGAAAACGTCCTGCTGGTGCTGGTCGTCGGCATTGCCGGGGCCGTTGTCTCCGTGGGGCTGGCAACTTACGTGTCTCAGCACATCCTGCGCCGGCTCGGTGGTGAACTGGAACCCTTGGTCATGGCAACCGGCCGGGTTGCCGAGGGCGATTTGACACAGAGCCTGCATACCGGAAAAGCGGCGGCCAATTCGCTGCTGGTTTCCATCGAAAGAATGCAAAGCCGTCTGCGCAGGCTGATCGGAGAGGTCAAACTCGGCGCCGAACAAACGTCCGGCAATGCCCTGGCGCTCCGCCAGTCGGCGCATGAAGTCGCCAACGCGACCAGCATGCAGAGCGAGGCGGCAGCGATGATTACGGCGGCGATCGAAGAGCTGACCACGGCAATTTCAGTGATGGCCGAAAGTGCCGGCAGCGCGGCCGATGCAGCCAAAGTGACCCGCGATACCGCGAGCCAGAGCGGCAAGGTTATCCATCAGGCGATCAGTGAAATTGGTGCCATTTCCGATCAGGCCAATGCCTCTTCGAGCTTGATGCTCGATCTCAAGCAGCACACCCAGGAAATCTCCCAGTTTGCCAAGGAGATCAAGGAAATTTCCGAGCAGACTAACTTGCTCTCCCTGAATGCCGCCATTGAAGCGGCCCGGGCCGGAGAAGCCGGGCGCGGTTTTGCCGTGGTTGCCGACGAGGTGCGAAAACTGGCTAACCACACGTCGGAAACAACCCGCAAAATAGAAAGCCTGGTGACCAAGCTTGGCGATGCGGCTACTCAAACAACGCAGGCGGTTGCGGCAACCGCCGAGCGGGCGCAGCGCGGAACGCGACTGGCCTCCGATACCGAGCGGGCCATCGTGCAGATCGAGCAATTCTGCGAGCGTTCGGCCGTCGCGGCCAGCGAGATTGTCGATGTCCTTGGTGAGCAGCGCATCGCCGCAGAACAGATCGCCCAGAACACCGAACGCATGGCGCAGATGATCGAACGTGGTGCCAAGGCGGCTTCTGAATCTTCCGTCTCGGCCAATGAGGTCGCGACGCTGGCTGATCGCCTCCGCGATTCCACGTTGCAGTTCAGCGTCTAGGGCGGTCATCCCTCTGTAACATCGGCCGGCTAGTGTGCCGGCCAACTGATTCGTGACGGCGGAATTAAATTGCACCTACTGATGCGCAGGGCCGGGCTGGCAATCTCTGTTGTTCTTCTCGCCCTGCAACTCGGGGCTTGTTCGCCACGCCAGATGATCGTTGGCAGCCTGGCCGACGAGTTGGCCGCCCAGGGGCAAGGCAGCGAGACCGATCTCGAACTGCTGCGTGACGCGGCGCCCTTTCACCTGAAGCTTTCGGAATCCATCCTGCGTCAGGACCCGGGGCACCGGGGGCTGGCCGAGTCAGTGGCGGCAGGTTTTACCCAATATTCCTATGCCTTCGTCGCCTTCGAGGCCGAGCAGGTCGAGGCCAAGGATGCCAAGGCCGCCGAACGCCTGCGCCAACGTGCGGCCAAACTTTATGAACGGGCGCATCGCCACGCCATGCGCGGGCTGGAAATGGCCGTGCCGGGCTTTGCCAGAGCCTTGGGCAGTACGCAGGAAAAGGACTGGCCGGCAATCCGCCCGGAACAGGTTGGCCTTGCTTACTGGGCAGCAGCATCGTGGGGCGGCTGGATTTCGCTATCGAAAGATGATCCCGATGTCGTCGCCGATCTGCCGCTTGCCGTGCGTCTGGCGCAGCGCGCCTGGGCGGTCGATCCGGACTGGGGGCAGGGCACACTGACCGGCTTGCTCGGCACTTTCGAGGCAGCACGACCGGGCGGCAACCAGCAGCAGGCGCTGGTCTATTTTGACCGGGCCATCGAGCAGTCTGCCGGCAAGAACGCCGGGGCGCTGCTCGCCAAGGCCGAGGGCCATGCCCAGCCAGCCGGCGACCGCGAACAGTTTGAAAGCCTGCTCAAGCAAGCGCTGGCCATCAAGGATGAAGCCGGCAGCCCGCAGGCCCTGCAAAACGAAGTGATGCGCCGCCGGGCGCGCTGGCTGCTGGACAAGAGCGACGACCTGTTCTGAACCGCCGATCAAGGCAAGGGAGAGAATCATGAAAAGACTGGGCAAACTGGCCGCGCTGCTCCTTGGCGGGGTGCTGGCAATGAACGTACTGGCCGCCGACAAGCAACTCCGCATCGGCACGCTGGCCCCCAAAAACTCGCTCTACCATCGCCAGTTGATGGAACTGGGCGAAGCCTGGCGCACCGCGCAGGGCGGCAGCGCCAAGTACCTCGTTTATCCGGATGGCAGCCAGGGCGGCGAAACCGACATGGTGCGCCGCATGCGCATTGGGCAGCTACAGGGCGGCCTCCTTTCAGTGGTCGGCCTGCGCGAAATCGAACCGTCGATTGCGGCCTTGCAGAACATGCCCCTGATGTTCAAGAACTGGGAAGAGGTCGATTACGTCCGCGAAAAGATGCGGCCGGGCATGGAAAAGAAGTTCCTCGACAAGGGCTTCGTCGTGCTCGCCTGGGGTGACGCCGGCTGGGTGCGTTTCTTCTCCAAGGAGCCGGCCGTTCGTCCCGACGATTTCAAGAAAATGAAGTTCTTTGCCTGGGGCAGCGAGGTCGAGCAGCAGGAAATTATGAAGAGCCTCGGTTATACGCCGGTGCCGCTGGAAACCGGCGACATCCTGCCGGCCATCCAGACCGGCATGATCAACGCCGTACCATCGACGCCGTATTTCGCGCTGGCGACCCAGATTTACACCACGGCCAGCAATATGCTCGATCTCAACTGGGCGCCTATTGTCGGCGCTTTGGTCATCACCAAGAAGGCCTGGGATGAACTGACGCCGGAAGGCCAGGTTGCCGTGCGCGAAGCTGGCGCCAAGGCTGGCGTGCAACTGCGCGCCAAGGCCCGCCAGGAAATCGATGAAGCGGTCGAGGCCATGAAGAAACGCGGCCTCAAGGTCAACAAGCCGAACGCCGAGCAGATGCAGGAGTGGAATACGCTGGCTGACAATCTCTATCCGCGCATCCGCGGCAAAATGGTGCCGGCCGATACCTTCGATGAGGTGGTTGGCCACCTGAAGGCCTACCGCGCCGGCAAGAAGTAAGCGATGACTGTGCTGCGCCGGCTGGGCGCCACAGTTGCTCAGTTCGATGCGCTGATCGCTGGCGGGGCATTGGCCCTGATGCTGCTGATCCCGCTGCTCGAAATCGGGCTGCGGCCGCTATTTGGGCGCGGCATCGAGAATGCGCCGGTACTGGTCCAGCATCTCGGGCTGGTGCTGGCCATGTTTGGCGCACTGCTTGCCGAGCGCGGCCAGCATCTGAGTTCGCTCGGTGCCGGTTTTGCCGCCGCCGGCAATCCGCTGGTTCGCACGCTTGCCCAGTTGTTCGCCCGTGCCAGCGCCGCCGTGCTGTGCGGCATGCTGACCCAGACCAGCTGGACCTTCGTGGCCAGCGAGATGGAGATGCCACGCGACATCGCCTACGGCATCGCCGGCTGGATGGTCGAGATTGCCATGCCGATCGGCTTTGCGGTGCTGGGCGGCAAGCTCGCCGGGCGGATTACGGATAATCCGCCCGGTCGCGTTCTTCTCGGCCTGCTGCTGCCAGTGGCAGGCTTCCTGTTTGCCGGCCATTTCGATGGCAGCACGCTGCCGTTCTGGCCTTTTGCCCTTTGGCTGATCGCCGTGCTGCTTTGCGGGGCGCCGATCTTCGCCGTACTCGGCGGGCTGGCGCTGGCCCTGTTCTGGAGCGAGGGCCAGCCGCTCGCCTCGGTGCCGCTCAGCCACTACCAGATCACCGTCAATCCCTCGCTGCCTGCCTTGCCGCTGTTCACGCTGGCCGGGTTGCTCTTCGCCCGCACTGGCGCCGCGGCGCGGCTGGGGGCACTGTTCACCGCCCTGTTCGGCAACGGCGTCAGTGGTACCGCCATCGCGGCCGCCGTGCTCTGCTCCTTCTTTACCGCCTTCACCGGCGGCAGCGGCGTGACCATCCTGGCGCTCGGTGGCCTGTTGCTGCCGCTGCTGACCAAGGCTGGTTTTCCCGAACAGCGCGGCATCAGCCTGGTGACCAGTGCCAGCGCCTTGGGCGTGCTGCTGGCGCCGTCGGTGCCGCTGATCATGTACGCCATCATCGCCCGGGTGCCTATCAACACCATGTTTCTGGCCGGGGTGCTGCCGGCGGTGGTGATGGTTGTCTTTCTGCTGCTGGCTGGTGGCTATCTGCGCCGCGCCTCATCTGGCGCAGCAGTCGCTTCGGAACCGCACAATTTCAGCGCTGTTCGCCCGGCCCTGTGGGCGGCCAAGTGGGAGCTGCTGGCCCCGCTGGTCGCCATCGGTTCGCTGGTCAGCGGCATCGCCACGCCGACTGAAAGCGCCGCGCTGACGGCGGCCTACGCCTTGCTGACACAGGCGCTGGCCCACCGCGAACTGGACTGGCCGCACATTCGTCAGGCGCTGGCCGATTGTGCCGAAGTGATCGGCGGCATCATGGTCATCCTCGGCATGGCGCTCGGCCTGACCAACTACCTCGTCGATGCCGGCATTCCCGATGCCGCCATCGAATGGGTGCAGTCGGTGCTGCCCAACAAGTTCGCCTTCCTGATTGCCCTCAACCTCTTCCTGCTACTGGCCGGGGCGCTCATGGAAATCTACGCCGCCATCGTCGTGCTGGTGCCTTTACTGCTGCCGGTGGCGATCAGCTATGGCATCGATCCGGTGCACTTCGGCGTGATCTTCCTGGCCAATATCGAGATGGGCTTTCTCTGTCCGCCGGCCGGGATGAACATCTATTTCGCCTCGGCGATGTTCGGCAAGTCCATCCGCTATGTGGCGGTTTCGGTGCTGCCGGCGGTGCTGGCCATGCTGCTCGGGGCGCTGACGATTTCGGCGCTGCCTTTCCTCGCCACCTGGCTGCCGGGTCTGTTCGGCTTGCAGGCGACTTGAGAGACTCTGCAATAGTCGTCATCCCGTGCAGGCGGGAATCTTGGTGCTTTGATTTTTCGGGCATCCGGGCGGCTACTTCGCTCGGAAAGCTGCTTTGCAGCCAAAGTATTCAATTCGGCCTGAACCGTCGTGGGACTGCGCGCCACCAACGGCAGTGATGCGCAGGTCAGCTGTCGTTCAAGCCCACTTCGGCACCTAAGTCTGCTTCCCTTCGCATTGCCGTTTTACGTCAGCCCTATTCCAACCAAACGAAACTGGCAACTGAAGCCGCCGCGATCTATAAGGCGTTTTAACAGTTCCTTGGTTGTCCGGTTGATAAATCAACTCAAGCTGTACACAGGAAAGCTGTTTGTCGGGATATTTTACATATCCACATTGGTTTACCAAAAAACCTTCATGAATTGACATTTAACATATTGAAATTGTGAATAAAAATATATGACGTGCCTATTTGGCATAGATTCTGCTGGGCACAATAACTCTGCTGCACTGATCAGCAGAGACTCAGGGAGAAGATTATGAAATTTGCAAAAATTAAGATCGTAGCTTTGATCGCTACAGCTGCTGCGTGCACAACCGTTCAAGCCGCTCCGACAATATATTTCGGTGAGAATCAAACCCCGGCCGGAATAGTGAGTGGCGCCCCCTTGACTGCGCGTACTTCTTTTCTGTCATCACTGATTGGTGTTGGTAGCGAAGGATTTGAGACTCAAACTCTCGGAGGAAGCGCGCCCATTGGCCTAACGTTTTCTGGTTCCACCGGAAGTATCACGGCGACACTGAGCGGTTCCGGCGAAATAGTGGGTCCGGGGAGTGTTTGTTGTGGTCGATTCAACACGACGTCTGGTGGAAGTCAGTTGTGGAATGTTTCGGGCGTGTTCGACATCACCTTCAGTACAGCGGTATCCGCATTCGGTTTCTATGGCACCGATATTGGCGATTACGCTGGGCAAGTTACCGTGGCACTTGAGGACACCCTTGGGAACGCCACAAATTTTGTGGTTGATAATACGGTCAATGGACGGGATGGCTCATTGCTGTTCTGGGGGTTCACCGACTCAGCCACCGCCTACAAAAAGATCACGTTTGGCAATACCAACATCGGCACGGACTTCTTTGGTTTTGACGATATGGTGATTGGCGATCGTGGTCAGCTTAACGTGCCTGAGCCAGGGTCCTTTGCACTGCTTGGTCTCGCTTTGGCGGGATTGGGTGTTGCTCGTCGTCGCCTGCCAGTTTAGGCAATCTTCTTTAGCGAGGTGTAGCAATAATGACTGAGCTAAAGAATTAACTACAAGAACGGCTCGTAATCGCTTGTGATAACGGGCCGTTTGTCATTGGGCAAAAAACCGCCGAACCTTCAGGGGTGAGGGGAACGTGCTGTACTGCAGATGTGCTTGTTGTTGCATTGTGGATGGATTAAAACACCCATGCACCCTCGAACCAATCAGTCCACCCTGAATACACAGTTGGACTCCGGGCAGTTTTAGACGATCAACCGGCTCCGTCCACTGGGAAATTCGGGTACCTGATTTTTCTGGACTCCCGCCTGTGTGGGCATGACCGGCGGCTTTAACGAGTCTCGACCGGTGCCGCCAGCGGTGGCGGCGTGCGGGCGCCGAGGAGGCTGTTGTCGATGCGGCGCGTTTCCTCTTCCGGGATGATTTCCATCACGTTGACCACCTTGCGGACGCCGTCGGTGGTCCGGGCGATGGCGACGGCGACCTTGGCTTCGCGCTCATTGACCAGGCCCATCAGGAACAGCGTGCCGCTTTCGGTGATGGCCTTGATGTGATTGGCCGATAACTGGTTCGATTCGAGCAGCCGGGCCTTGAACTTGGATGAAACAAAGGCGTCGTTGCTGCGCGATGAAAAGGTGGCCGGCGGGGCAAGGACCAGTTCGTTATGGACCAGGCGAATGCCTTCGATCTTTTCGGCCATCGCACCGATGGCTTGCCGGGCCTCATCGCTCGGCACTTCGCCGGTCAGCAGCAGGTTCCGGTTGAAAGCGGTGAAATTGACGTGGGCGTGATTTTTGTACTCGGCCGGTAGCCGGTTGCTGCCTTTCCATTCCGAGGTTTCGTCGTCGGCCTGGTTGCCGGTTGAGCGACGATCATGGACGCTGATCATGGTGGCGGCGGTACCGGTGACGATCAGGGCTGGTACGCAGGCATCGAGCGCGGGCATCAGCGCCAGGATCAGCAGTGTCGCGCGAAAGGAGATGGGGGCTTGCATGGTCGACCTTTGCGGCAGGGGATTGAACTTTCTTGCCAGGATCACCAAGGCTCAGCGTTTGCCGAAGCCGGCGGGGCGCTCCTGGTTCGGGTTCATGGGGCGGGGCTGACGGTGTTCAGGCGACCCGATTCAGCCACCAGGCGATCAACATGCCGCAGGGCAGGGCGAGCATGGCGACGATGGCGCTGGTTTTCTTGATACCCCGGGCTTGTTCCTCAATGAATTGTTCCATGCCGTCGAACAGTTCCGGGAAGGTGGCGATGTCGTTGCGGTCTTGTTTTTCCATATGAAACTCCGTGGGCTGTTCCTGTGAGGCTCAGACCTCACTATCGCCAGTCATTGTTGCAGGGGCGTTAAAGTATTTCGCATGCGCTCGCCCTGTGGCTGACAGCTGAAAATGAGTGCCTGATTTTCAAAAGCGGCGCAGCAGCAGGTGTCGCCCATCGAGACTGCTGTTGCGGATTTCGACAAAGCCGAGGTCGCGAAAACGTCGCGTCTTGGCGGCCGAGACGAGAATTCGCCCGGATTTGAAGGTTTTCTCCAGCCACTCGATACGTGCCTTGATCAGCGCGCGGCCAATCCCCTTGCCGCGTCGTTCCGGGGTAACCGCCGACAGGTAGAGGATATGGGTCTTCGAGGCCCAGTCCGCTGCCTTGACCCCGCCAACGGCGAGGATTTCGCCGGCTTCCATGGCGACGAAAAATTGCCGGTAAAAGACCGGGTCATCACTTTGTAATTCTCTGGCGACTCGCGTCGCACTGTATCGCTCAGGATCACCGAAGGCATTGACGATCAGGGTGACGCTCGCGTCGACCAGGGGCGCGCTGCTGGGATCGAGCGTGTCGAAGCGGATTTTTGCCATGGCGAGTCAGGTCACCAGGGCGAGCGCCCGGCGTAGACGATCCGCACTTTCAGCCGCCCGCTGTGCTTCCTGGCGGTTGATTTCGGTTTGCTGACGACCAAAGGAGTCGCGTTCTCGTCGGCTGCGGAATGCCGCTTCGATGCTGCGCACGCAGCGCCAGCGATAGCCTTGTCGAGTGGGGAACAGGCGCATCTGGTCCTTCTGGTGATGCACCCGGCAGCAGTAGCAGAACAGTGTTTCCGTCATCACGACCTCGCAGAAAAAATTCAGCTCTGTGGGCAGGATGCGGCTGCTTTGTTACCGCAGCGTGACTGGATGAAGTCCTGGTCGTTTTGCCGGCCAAATCTTGAGGCCAAGCAGGGGTGGTGGCGCGGCTGCCCCATTGATAATTGCCAAAATTGCTAACGTCATCGTTTTCGTCATCGTGCTGCAATCTTCGCCTTCTAAACTCGCCATCCCGTTCCCTGAATGTTTGCGTAATGATTTTGATGATTGACGAAGAAGTAATCGAGTTGCAACGAATTATGGCCGAGGGGCTTTTGTTCCCGGTTTTTCAGCCAATTCTCGATTTTCGCGTGCGAGCCATTCTCGGGTACGAATCACTGATGCGCGGTCCGGTTGATAGTCCTTTGCATTGGCCGGACAAGCTTTTTGGCGCGGCCGCCCGGCATGGATTGACGCTTGATCTGGAGCATGCCTGCCGGGAAGCCAGCTTGCGAGCTTTTGCGGCCCAAAGGCTGGCTGGGCGGCTTTTTCTCAACGTGACACCGAGCTGTCTGCTCGATCCCCGGCTGATGAATGGCCATACCCGGGCTTTGCTCAATGAACTCGGGATTGCGCCGAATCGTATTGTGATCGAATTGACTGAAAACCAGCAGATCACCGATATGCCGGGCATCCTTGAGGCCTTGCAGCATTATCGCGGGCGCGGCTTCCAGATTGCCATCGACGACCTCGGGGAGGGCTTTGCCAACCTGCGCATGTGGTCCGAATTGAGGCCGGAGTTCGTCAAGATCGACAAGCATTTCATCGGCGGAATTGCCGACGACCGGATCAAGTTCCACTTTGTGCGCGCGATGCAGGATCTGGCTGAAATCTGCAATGCCTCGCTGGTCGCCGAAGGGATCGAGCGTTCCGAGGATTTCATCTGCATTCGCGACATGGGGATTGCTTGTGGCCAGGGCTATTTCATCTCCCGACCGTCAAGCCATCCGTTGCGCCACATTGCCGGGCCGGTGATGTCCGCGCTCGATCAGCAGTCGCTTTCCCTGTCGCCGATGACTGGCGGTCCCGGCAAATTGCCAACAGCGCGAACGCTGCTCAAGCCGATCGAGGCCGTACCGATGAATGCCAGCAATGCAATGGTGATCGCCCGTTTCGAAGCCGATCCTGAACTCGATGTGCTGCCTGTCGTGCAAGGTACCCAGCCGGTCGGGATGATCAACCGGAACAGCATGGTTGACCTCTTTGCCCGGCCTTTTCGCCGGGAGTTGTTTGGCCGCAAGAGCTGCGAGCTGTTCATGGATCAGGCGCCGCTGGTGGTCGATCAGCATGCCACCATCCAGGAGCTGGCGATGATGTTGTCAATGGCGCCAACACGTTATCTGTCCGATGGATTCATCGTCACCGGCGATGGCAAATATCTCGGCGTCGGGAGCAGTCGCGACCTGATGGCGACGATTACCGAAATGCAGCTCAGTGCTGCCCGCTATGCCAATCCGCTGACCCAGCTGCCCGGTAACGTGCCGATCAACGAACACGTCGACCGGATGCTGTCGGCCGGCAACCCGTTTGTCGCGGCCTATATCGATATTGACGACTTCAAGCCCTTCAACGATACCTTCGGCTATCGACGCGGCGACGACGTGATCCAGACGCTGGCCCGCCTGATGTGTGAGGCCGCCGACGAACGGATTGACTTCATCGGCCATATCGGGGGCGATGACTTCTTCGTGATATTCCGCAGCGTGGATTGGGAAATTCGCTGCTGGCAGATCATCAGCCGCTTTGCCGAGGCCATGGGCAGCATGCTGGGCGTCGAGGAGCGTCTGCGAGGTGGTTACATGGCAGAAAATCGACGGGGAGAACTGAGCTTTCAGCCTTTGCCGACGCTCTCGATCGGGGCGGTCCGGATTGGCCCTGGCGACTGCGAATCGCACCGCGAAGTAGCGGCGGCCGCCTCGGTCGCCAAGAAGCAGGCGAAGAAAAAAGCCAAGCAGACGGCTAACGAACCCTTGGGCGGTAGTCTGTTCATCGAGCGCCGCCGCTTGGGGGCGGGTGACGCCGTTTTGTCCGTGGCGCGAACTTTGAACTGACTTGGCCTGCCTGGTGCCCAGATTTTCGGGCTGGCATGGAGGGCGCTAATCTCTATTTCTGCTTTGTGCCCAATCCGGCCAGTCGAGTTTCTCCGAAGCGGCCATTCAGCCAAATCTCAACTTTTCGAACTAGTCTTCCGCAAAGCCGCCATTGGCGAACTCACCCTACCGGCCACAACCGGCCGTTCGAGGTTACGTTTCAATTTCTGCTGGTGGTGTGCCCGGTGATCGAGTTGAATGGCCGGTATTCGGCGAGCAACTTGATAACCTCACTGCCGCAATCCGGCCACAACCAGCCGCTCAGCTAGGTGGCACAAAGCAGCCGTTCGTAAGCTCGAAGTGTATTCTTATAGCCGCTATTCAGATTCCCTTGGCGAGGTTGTGACCATGCAGACTAAGTTGTCGAAAAGCGAGATTGCCGTTTTGCGTGAATGTGCCAACGAAGCGTGGGAGTCAGAACTCCACGACGCGTTGGAGGATTTGTTCGAAGACTTCAGTCGCTGGGCGGACGACGGCTACAGTTCCAGGGAGCTGACCGAACGCATCCACGAGTTTCACGATGGAATCTCTCGGGAACTATACAAGCGCTACACCGGCTTCCCACCGAGCGTCGCTGTTGCCCGAGCAATTGCTGTGGGCGTCATTGATGAAGCTGCGCTTTCTCCCTCACTTCAAGAGAAACTTGCAGACGAAATCGAAGCGCAGCGGCGGATCAATGACGTTGACTGACAGGCCAACGCAACTACAAGCGGTCCAGAGGGCTGGTGACTTTTCGTGTGACCTCAATTACGTGCGTGTAAATCATGGTTGTCTGCAAATTCTGGTGCCCGAGCAACAGTTGGATGGTTCGAATGTCGGTACCCGAAGAAAGCAAGTGGGTGGCGAAAGAATGGCGCAAGGTGTGGACGCTGGCATGCTTGTGAATTTCAGCCAACTGCAGAGCTCGTCGAAAAGGGCGCTGGACTGAACTATCAGAGGTATGCCAGCGTGCCATCCGCCCGCTATCGCCCCAAGGTCTCAAGACCGTCGACGGAAAGGCAAATTGCCACGAGAAAGAAGTTGATGCAGACGGGTACTTGCGGGCGATTGCGCAGGGTAAAGGAACCAGGCCGCCACCTTTGCTGAGATCCTCCTTATGCAATGCCGCCACCCGTAGGAGATGCTGCTGAAGTGGGCTGTGGAGTTGCTCAGGCAGAACTGTCGTCCGATCCTTCCCGCCCTTTCCGTCGCGTACGGTGATCACACGAGATTCGAAGTCAACGTCTTTTATTCGAAGGGTGACGCATTCATTGACCCGCAGGCCAGAACCATACATCAGCTCAGCCATGAGACGCGGTGTGCCTTGCATGAGACCGAGGGTCAGCTTGACCTCCTCTGCGGTCAGAACGACAGGAACGCGGTGGCGCGCTTGGACCCGCTTTAGTCCGCCCATGCTTCCCAGTGGCTGCGCAATGACTGACTCATAGAGGAAGACAAGGGCATTTAACGCCTGGGTCTGAGTCGAAGCAGCTACTTTGCGGCTGACCGCCAAATAATTAAGAAATGCCTCCACTTCGGTGGCGCCTAGATCCTTTGGGTGTCGTTTGCCATGGAAGAAGATGTACTGCCTGATCCAATAGCGATAACTCTCTTCCGTGCGGGGACTGAAATGACGGCGCCGGCAGACGGCTGCGAACAGTTCGAGAAGGCGAGGGGGTTGGTTACCCCATAACGGTGACTCCTTGTGAGTTGAAAAAAAATCAGAAGAGTAACCCGACAGCCCCTGTCCGTATGATTGATAATTGATAAGGAGACCCGCATGGGATAATCTTCATGTCATTCAAAAACTTAGGGGCGATTCAATCGTGTCCGTATTATTAGCAATCACCCGGACGTTTCTGGTCGTGAATAACTGTTATGAGTCAAACTGAACGCTCCGAAGATTTCTGGCGGATTCCTAAGAGGTGGCCCAAACGTTTATTTTGGGGAACACTTCTATTTGCACTGGCTTGGTTCATTTCGTCCCCCTTTATCTGCGATT